>PPYE01106065.1_pt1 | contig 228498 bp, 231 predicted proteins | sample 1559881 | NCBI WGS metagenome assembly PPYE01 (sample SAMN08240022, study PRJNA423297) | Human gut metagenome, whole genome shotgun sequencing project. | reverse complement strand
CGTTGCTATACTGTTTTTCAACCCCTCCGTCCTTCGGACACCTCCCCTATATTTCGCTGTACAAAACACAGGGAGGAGGTTTAAAATATCTTCCCAATAGTGGGACATAAATCCTTATTCTAAGAGTCGACTTTCTTATTTTCAGAATATAGGGAGGAGGGAGATTCTTTTTCCTTTATGGTCTAGTATTTTTATGTGACGAGCGAGAGCTATTTAACCTACTCTCCCTCTGCTCGTCGAAGATGAGATATTTTCGTTTTAACCCTCTCGCCCTGCGGGCACTCCCCCTATATTCGCTTACGGAAACACCCCGTAATGTTGCGGGATAGGGCAGGGGCGAAGGTGGTGGGATTCTTGTTTGCCAAGAGAAATCTTATAGCCTTTTCTGCAAAAATCATACGAAATTTCCTATCGGCCTCGGTGTAGAGGCGGAGTGTCAGATATGGTTTTTCCCTTTTTCGGCTTTCGGATTCACTGGGAACCTGCCGAAATCAGTAATCGTATTCGAGCGTGAAATCGTCTAAGAAGAGTACGCTACCGTCACCCCCGGTGAAATAGTCGCCATATTTACTAGCTGATGCTACTACTACGATATAGGTGGGAATCCGGTCGGTATCTCGATATTCGAGTTCAAGAGTGAACGGTGTGTATTCGGTTATGGATTTCCCGCTGTACATATCGGCATAAGCGATAATATGCGGGTCGTTTTTGTCGAATAGTTTGCGGTCACTTGGTTTTGTGCGTATCTCGACCGGCTCGCTCCAATCCCCGAGTGCTATGAAGATTTGGCAGGTATCGGGTTGTCCAATAAGATATTTCATCTCGTCGTTCGATTTGTTTATCTCGACCGAGGTGTATTTGAAATATCCTTTTAGCCGTGTGGGGCGTTGGGTAAATTGTTTTCCGAAGTTGAGCACCCCGTTGGTTCCTTCTGTACGGAGGTAATTTCCCGTGTACATATTCCCGGCAGCCAGTTTCCCGATGGAACCTATTCCTACAAACTTGGTCGCTAATTTAGCTGCTTGTCCGGTTCCCGACCAAGTGTCGTCGGTGGGTTGTGTATTGCTGTCACCCAATGTAGTGGCTCCTTTATTGCCTGTATCCCAGAAGTTTTCGCTTCCTTCGGCCCATGGATTCCAGACTTTTCCTACTTTGTTCCAATCATCAAAACTTCCGTTGGGAAGTTCGGCTGCGCTTCCGGTCATAAATGTTATTTCGTTCCCTGTTAAGTCACCAGATACGGCTCGGCATACATAGGTCGTGTTGGCTTTCAAATGTATCATGCGAGCGGTGAAACTTCCTTTATCGTGTGTGACGTATTCGTCGGGGACTTTTTCCCATGTGCCGGCTGTCGCTTCTTTTATTTCGAATCCATTTTCGGCATCTTCTTTTCCGCTACCGTGCAGCCAAGCAACATTCGTCCAAGCATCGACCCCGTCGGTAGATATTTCGGATTCAGATGGTACGATATATAGGGTCCATTCTTCCATAATACCGTGGTATACGATGATGACTTTTTGGTATCCCAAAGAGAAATCGGTGAGTTTTTCTTTTTCGGGAGAATATGAGGTTATTCCCTGAGGGCCTAAAACGAGTTCGGTGATTTTTATGTTCGCTAAATCGATGTCTTTATTGACATAGGCAATGGCTCTGTGATTATGGGCATCGAATACCGGTGCTCCTATTTGTCCCTCTACTCTGAAACTTCTTTCGATATTTTGGGTGGCATTTATCGTCCATGTGTAGTCTTGATAGATGGAGAGTGTCAACGTGTAACTTTTGGAGAGGTCGATAATCGAATCGGAAGGAAGATCGGATACGGCTCCTTCGGTGAGATCGAGGGTTTCGATATGTACTCGTCGCAAATCGACCGTATCGGACAATTCCATCGTTACCATGCGTTTGTCGTTGTCGATAACGGCTGTACCGATTTGTCCGTCGGCGGAGATCCCTAATATCTGCGCTTTGATGCGAGGGTAGGGAATATCGTTCTTAATACAAGCCGATAAGAGGAGTGTACATAAAAGAGTGTATATGATGTGTATATAGTTTCGTTTCATTTTACTTCTATATGTGTAGGCACATGCCAATGTTGATGTTGAACAAGTTTATTTTGAAATCGGCTCCACTCGATCTACGACTTCCGGTTTCTTCGTTATTCGTCGTTTGTTTGATCGTTCCGTATCGTAATCCGGCTACTCCAAACGAAACACTGGTACTGATGTTGTTCATGATAAATACGCAGAATCCCGGATTTAACCCCAATTTGATTTCAGATGTCGTTGTTTTGGTATTTTTCAATGACTCGTCGCTCCCTCTTACAAAGCGGTTCGAACCGCTTGAAAAGGCTAATTCCGTTTCGTTGAAGAAGCCGAAGCGTTTGTTTTTGTCGATTCCGATATATGCCCTATGGAACAGAGCGGCCGAGAAGGTCTCGCCCAAATAGCGTATATCGCCCAAATTGAATTGCATATCGTCGTCGATGTCTATATCCAAATTGTCTAAGTTTGCACTTAAATGGCTGTATCCGAGTTTTATACCTATACATTCGTTGTCTTTGATGAAATAGCCTACGAATGGGTTCAGGGTAGTTATGTTGCCTTTGAAATTAAAATCTTTGATGAAGATCAGGAGGTTATTGTCTTTACTGTCGAATTCTCCGTGCGAGAGAGTCAAACCTGCGATCCATTGCTTTTGGGGAATGAGCAGATAGTTTTTCAATCCCCGTTTGTATTTTTTTCTGCTGAGCCCGTGTTTTTCGGCGATCGTATCGGGCTCGGACGTGGCGACAGAAGTGTTTCTCGGAACGATGGTTGCTGTCTCGGGAATGACGGTTGTCGAATCTTGCACTTCGGCATGAAGCAATATTTGTCCGGGAATGAGTATTCCTATTAAAATCAATATGTATTTTAAGTTTTTCATAAATAAAAAGCGATACCTAAACCCAAAGAAAAGATGTTGACTTTGAAGTTTGCCATGTTTTGAGACCGTTTACCGGTATAAACTTGGTCGGTGGTCTGTTTGACATGACTGTAATTAAAACCTAATAAGCCGACGTTTACCTCGATGGCTGTGTAGTCATTGAGAAATGCCATGAGCCCCGGCGCTATTCCGATATTGAAGTTGAACGAACGCTCGAATGTTCCTGTGAGAGATTCTCCCGACCCGTTTACCATTTTCGATTCTCCACCACCCAAAGAGAGTTGCAGTTCATTGAAAAGTCCGAAGCGGCTACTGTTCCCGATACTGATGTAGTTACGCATGATCGCCATTCCCGAATAGGAGTGGCTCAGACTATACACGTTGTCCATGTCGAAGTTGAGATCGTCGCCTATTTTGATGGAGGCATTGTCGAGTTTCGTCAGGCTTCGTTCATAGGCAAACCGACCTCCCAATCCCAAATTATCTTTGACGATGTAGCAAAACATGGGGCTCACTTTGAATGTGTAGCCTATACCGTCCATGTTTTCGATGACGAGGAACTGGTAGTTGTCGTTGCTATATTCGGAATAGGATATGGAATTACCTACTACCCATTGTCCTTTGGGTATGAATGTATTTAGTACAATACCTCGGTCGAACTCCTGAGCGTGAACCGTAGTAAGGCTTACCCCCAAAAGCAGAGATGAGCATATCGCAGAGATGAGTTTATTCATAAATCAATTCTAAATCGTCGAGCCACATGGTACTACCCGTGCTACCTGTAAAGTAGTCTCCGTATTTGCTGGCAGAGGCCACGATTACAATGTAGCTGGGAATACGGGTAAGAGAACGGTAATCGAGCGGAATTTCAAACTCCAAGAGACCACCGTCTTGACCTTGTGTCTGGGTTGTTAATTCTTGTTCGCCATAGGCGATTATTTTTTCGTCATTTTTATCGAACAAGTTTTTATCTTTTGTCGTGATACGTACCGGGGCATCCCAGTCTCCAAGTGCGATATAGACAATGCCTATATCTGTCGCGCCATTTGTAAGAGCATCTGTTTCGGAATAGTCTACGGTTCCCGGCGTGTATTTAATATATCCGCGAAGTTTGGACGGTCGCGAGGTAAATGTTCGTCCGAAATCGAGGATACCGTTCGTACCGTCTCTTCCGATAAACTGTCCGGTGAACAGGTTTCCGGCAGCAAATTTGCCAATACCCATGATACCAACGAATTGAGATTGTAATTTAACAGAGTATTTACCGCTGTGTTTGTAGGTCTCGTCGGGTGTAGTCACGTTTTTATTCATCGTCGCAGAACCGTGGTTCCCGCTATCCCAAAACATTTCCCCTCCTTGCGGGTATATTACCATTGCTTTGTCCGGGGTATGCCAATCTTCGAAACTGCTGTTGGGCAGTGTCGTCGCTTCTTCGGTAGTGAACGTTATCGTTTTTACCGAGGCTTGTGTTCCTGCAACGGCTTGATATTCGTATGTCGTTCCCGGTTCGAGTTGCGTTACCTCGGCAGACATACTTGTTCCCGACAGGACGGCAGGAACGGATATCCATTCTTGCGAACCGGATTTGCGATATTGGAAAGAGAGAGTTTCCGATGTTTCTTTTACCAAAGTCCCTGATAGCGTGGCTTTCTTTGCCCAGATACCGGATCTTGCCGGGGCTTCCGTAACGACTATGGCATCGGATACGACTATCGTCAAAACCTGTGTATTTTCTTTTTCATTTGTATCGACGGCTTTTATCGTGAAGATATATTCTCCGTCGGGGAGCGATTTTACAAAGTTCTCGGACAGAGTGATTTTTGCGTTCGAAAGGTCTTTATCTTCTTGATAGATGTGTTTTGCTCCGATGCCTTTGACTTGAAATTCCGTGATGATGTCTTCGGGGGCCGACAGGAAATCGATGGAATCGGCCGAGAGTCCTAAGGAGGGGAATTTTTCACAAGAAAGTTTTACATTTTTCAATTTGGTCGCGGCATTCACCCAAATCGCAGCTTCTTTTCCGCTGTTCGTTTCGTAATAAAGCGGTTGGGTTATATCGAATTTGTCTCCGACAATTTGCGGACGTTGTGTAATCACTACATTATGGGTGGAGTCTACGGTCGATTCGTTTACTTTGACGTCGATGAATGTACCTCCGGTCGCTGCGTTGTCGGCGTTATAGCTGAATGTGAATGCGTATTTCGTCGCTTTAACTACGTTTTCGACAACTCCCGATTGGGTATAGTTTTTACCGTCTGTTTTTTTCCCTTCGAAACTCCATGCCAAGTTGCGGTCTTTCCCATTGAGCATATAGTATCCCACGGAATCTACGGTAGATTCTGTAAATGAGAGCTCGCCGGTCGTAGTAAATATTTTTACTTTATAGTCGGTTACAACGTTTGCTAACTCGGGCGAGAACGCAACCGTCGCCAACGTATTTGCAATAGTACATTTTACTTCGGCCGAGGTCGTTTCTCCGCTTTGGACGGCGAAGTCGGCCGATCCTGTATAATAGGGGGTATCGAATGCCGCCGGGACGGAGTCTCCGGCTATTACAAAGACATGATACTGTCCGCTTGCCAAGTTCAGTATGTCGGGCATGAGATTTTCTCTATCGTAATAACGAATGAGCCCTTTACTGCTGTATATGCGGGTTTGCATGGAGGCGTATATGCCCGGGTCGATAGCACGGGAAACGACAGCCACCTCGTCGGAAACTTTTACGTTCAGCCTTACCGATCCTTCGCCGAGGGTCATGTCTTCTTCTTTACAAGCCGATAGCAGTCCTACAAGGAGCAGTCCGCAAGTAAAGTATGTTTTTATATAGCGTTTCATATTATTCTGTTACGAGTATTAATGTTTCTGTTGTCGTTCCTTGCGCGTCGGTAGCCTTTATGATAAAGTTGTGAGTCCCTGCGCCCAATAATCCTAATAACGGCATAAAGTCGCTGATGTCGAAGGTTACTTTCGATTGGTTCAAGACGTTCGATCCAGTGGGGAATCCCAATCCTTCGATGGCTGTTTTCAAGTCGCCCGGATTTACCAAATCGAGATGCGAAGCCAATCCCATACCTGCAAGTTCGTCGGGAGTCAATGTCGGCGATTCTATATCGACTACAAGTCCTGTAAGTCCGTTCTTATCGGAGCTTGTAATATCTACGCTTACTTGTAATCCCTCGGTTACAGTGACCGGAGTCCCTAATTTTATAGTCGAGCTCGTAATTTTCGGAGCATCGGTAGGTTGGGGATCTGGATCCGGATCAGGGTCTGTGCCGGGGTCGATGGGATTGGGGTCCTCAATAACTTCTTCGTCTATCGTGACATTCCCGAAATGGTCGATTATTTCACATGAGGCATCGAGCGTAACCGACGGTGTGACGCCTCCTGTCTCGCTTCCCGGTTCGGGTCGTTTGATATCGTAATGTATTTTACGCCATTCGCCGGCTTTTACATTGTCTACTTGTATGCGATTGACTTCTTCATAACCGTCGATCGTACCGGAGAAGGTGGCGATAAGCAAATTGCTCTCTTCGTCGGACCGAAAATAACCGGCACGAGATTCTTTTTTCATAAAATCGAGAGCTCCTTCTCCAACGGTGACCGATACTTTGCAATCTTCACCCATCAGTGTTTTTAAATCCTCGGAGTAGGAAACCGTGACTTTTATATTTTGGAGGGTACATACGAGCGTATCGATTTGTGTCACTCTGCTTTCTTCGATAGAAAAAGTTTTATCTGCATAGTAATAGGGTTTTTCCCATTCGGACGGTTGAACTTCGTGGGAAAATACTTTTAAATTATAATTACCGACGTTTAGTGTAACTATTTCGGGCGTTTCGCTGTATTTCCAATTATTTTCGAGCGTTTCACTACCGTTGTCCGTGCGGAATATTTGTACTGTAAAATCGCCTGTGTCGACAGCTCTGCTTACCGGTTTTTTCTCGATTTCTTTTATGTCATTATTGGGTATGGCATCGAAAGAAGAAAGATCGAGAGTTCCGGTTTTCCCTGAAATTTCTCCGGGTTCGGAGTCGTAGGTGAGTTTCTCACGGTCGCAAGATGTGCCTGCCAGTCCCAAGACTATGGTCAGAGCTATGTAGAATATCTTTTTCATATCGCTATGTAGTTTATTCATAAATGAAATTTAAGTTATCTATTGTCAGAGTCGCTCCCCTCGAATTGGATTCGTATTGGGAGTAGTAGTCGGTCGTTTTTATCGTTGCGGTTTCTTCACTTTGTGAATAGGAAGCGTGATTGGACGACGTAATCATTATTTTCAACAGATTGGCTTTTTTGTCGGTAACGGTGTAAACCAATGGAACTGTAAATTCGGTATAGTCTGATACTGCCGTAAGGTTAATAGTCCCGGATGCGAGTACCGTTTCTCCATTTAACAATGTTACCGAGATCACTCCGGTTTCAGAGGCATCGTTATTATCGGGAGTGTATTTATACCACCCTTTCATCGTCGAAGGTCGAGATGAAAAAGAGGTTCCTTCGTTATAAGATTCGGAATTACCGGAATAGGAGTAACTGCCTAAAAATAATTTACCAGCAGAACGATTACTCATAGAGGGAACATTTGTATTGTAATAAGTCGTATTAAAAGCTCCTCCTGTTTTGCTGGGTGTGGTTCCATTGGCATCCCATGCAACATTGCGTATTACCATTGCATTGTTTCCGTCTTGTGCGGAAAGTCCTTTGTAAATATCGGGTGTTTGTGTGCTCATTCCAAAACTGCGATATGAGCTCCAAGACAGAGTCGTATTATATGTTGAGGGAACTACAAACCATGACATTTGATTTGCCGCGGAAGTGTTACAGGTCTTTGCATTTACACTGCTCCAACCTGTGGGTTCTTGAATTGTAAAGCTGCAAGTGTTTTGATAATCCACAGGCCAAACGGAATACTTACCCCCTTGATTCATATCTTGTATCGATATTGTCTGTGTGAGTTCTTCAAAACTTCCGTTAGGTACGCCGGCTGTTGTTTCTGTCCGTATTGTACAATCTCCGTGATAATTGACATTTTCTTGTTCGTTGTTGCAAGTCCCTTTTATCTGGTAGCGTGTGTCGGGGGACAATCCCGTGAGGGTGTGAACATTGCCTTCGTGTGTAGAGGCGGCTTGGACCCATTGTCCGGTACTGTTGGTATAAAGCACAGCGTAGCGGTTCACTGCATCTTGGTATTGCGGATCGGCGGCTGTGAGTTTAACGATCGCTTTTTTTGCCCAAACGTCGTATTCTTCGGCTGATATCGTGAATTCGGGCGTGAGAACAGAAATGGAAGTCGCAGCCGTCTTTAATCCACCGGATAGAGAGGCTTCTATTTCTATCGGCTTGTTTGTGGCTTCGACGGATATTTTAACTTGGTATAGATTTTCCTCGGCCGATAGAACTGTCGAGGTACAATTTACTTTATGGCCTTCGGCGTTAAGGTAACTGAATTGAACCAAATCGATATCAGATCCATCGTATAATACCGGAATTATGGCCGAAGAGCTACCCACAAAAACGGCTTCGGGTTCTTGTAGGGTGAATGTTAAAGGAAGGTTTTTCACCGATAAAGAAATAGGCGATTCGCTAACTTTTCCGTACAGGTCTTTTGCCGAAATAGTGAACATGTGTTGATCGCTATTGTCGATAATTTGTAATTGTGTGAATAGTTCGGTGAAGTCGATGAATCCCATTTTATTTCCAACTTCGGAGAATCCCTTGATTTTCAACCCTAATCGACGGAGTATTTCTGCTTGGTCTTCACTCATATTTATGAGGTCGATTTCTTGCGGCCACCCTTTGCTTTCGAGGCTACGGGAAGAGGTCGTAAGGGTACACCCGGCTAATCCTCCTTTGGCCGTGAGAGATATATTTATGTTTTTGTCGGCCGGATAATTAAATTCTTTTGCTTCAACCGGAACACCGGATTCAAAACCAGACAGGAGGAAAGAGGGAGCCGGAGCTACCATTACTTCATCGGATATGTCTATTTTAATAGGTTGTGTTTCGGTTGTCTCGTCGAAACTGATGTTGAGTTGAGCTTCACCGGCGTTGTTGTCGCTGATGTCGAGTTTGATTTTGTAGTGCTGACGAGCGGCTGCGTTGGGTATGGCTGCCGGTTCGAAAGTAGATTCGATCCCATTTTGTTTTTTCAAATGGGTCTGAATCGTGATTTTCCCGGGTTTTACGTAGGCTGCTCTCGTCTCGGTTTTAGAAAATTCGATGTATTCTCCTCCGGTAGAGTGAATGGTGGTCGAATAGTCGGCAAAGTATTTTTTGAAAGCGTCGGAATACTCGACGGTTACTTTTACATTAGCCAATGTACAATTGATTTCTACCGAACTATTTTCCCGGTCACGCACGGCTACCGGGGTTTCTCCGAGATAGAATGGCTTTTCGAATCCTTCTATATCGATATCTCCGTAGAAGGCACTCATCGTATAGGCTCCGACCGGTATTTTGGTAGCCGGGTCGAAATCGGCCAAACTATCCCATGCCCGAGAAAAACTACCGTCGGAAGAGACCAGTTTCAAAGCAAATTCGCTTACATCGGGATTTTCGATTGTCGAGGCTGATTCTGCTGTGGAGCGAGTTACAGGAACTACTTTATAATCGGCTGAAACTTGTACGTTGATAGCACCGTATCCGGAAGACCCTTGCTTATCCTCATTTGCGCATGATACTAACAATAGCATGGTTGCGCTATACAGGAAAATTTTTTTTAATTTCATGCTTATTTTATTTTTATTTCACCGATAAAGAGATATTAATAAACTCTTTATGAGCGGCTTCATTGTGTAAATACTCTTATTTGCACAAATGAAAATCGGTTCAAAGGTATAAATTTTTTTCTTAGATGAAACAGTCAATAGAAAGTTTTGTTAAGTATAATAATATAAATTAAGGAGATATAGGAGTTTTGGGCTACAAAATCCGGGGAATTTGCTAATATTTTTTTAGGGTCGGATTTTGTAAAAAATCGATTATTTTTTATTTTATAGTATTTAAATTTATTCTGTATTTTTATACGTAAAGATAGCCTTTTTTAACCCCTCCGTCCTTCGGCTACCTCCCCTATATTTTGCTGTGCAAAAACATAGGGGGGAGGAGGTTGAGATGTATTCCCCCTATTGCTTTGCGACACCCCGTAAGGCTGCGGAGCACGGCAGGGGGAGAGGGAGAGGGAGATGCATCACCCTAACCTTGTTCCCAAAGGTATTTACATTTCTTCCCTGTATCGCTGTGTGACACCCTTGTAAAGCTACGGGGCATGACAGGGGGGAAGGAAAGGTTTCCCGAATTTTGTTTCTGTTCTCGGCTTGTACTATCTTTGCAAAATGTGAAGATAGTCAAGTTTATTTTTAACCCTCTCGCTCTGCGGGTACTCCCCACTATCTCGTTAAAGACGAACGGTGGGAGAGGGGCGATAAAAAATTGGAATATATGAAAATAGCGGTAGTAGGTACAGGCTATGTGGGCTTGGTTACGGGAACTTGTTTCGCCGAGATAGGAGTGGACGTTGTCTGTGTGGATATAGATGCCGAGAAAATAGCTCGTATAGAGCGTGGCGATATACCTATTTACGAGCCGGGGCTCGACGAGATGGTTATCAGGAATATGAAAGCCGGACGTTTGCGGTTCGCCACCGATCTATCGGCTTGTCTCGACGGGGTGGAAATCTTGTTCAGTGCGGTGGGTACTCCTCCTGACGAAGACGGATCGGCCGATTTGAGATATGTGCTCGATGTGGCTCATAGTGTGGGACGGTATATGACTGATTATCTTGTTGTCGTTACCAAGAGTACGGTTCCGGTGGGGACTGCCCGAAAAGTGAAAGCGGCTATACAGAGCGAGTTGGATAAGAGGGGCGAAAAGATTGACTTCGATGTGGCTTCCAATCCCGAATTTTTGAAAGAGGGGAATGCGATAGCCGATTTTATGCGTCCCGACCGTGTGGTCGTTGGGGTCGAAAGCGAGCGGGCGGAGGCTTTGATGCAAAAGCTCTACAAGCCCTTCATGATCAACAAGTACAGGATTATTATTACCGATATTCCTTCGGCGGAGATGATTAAATATGCGGCTAACGCTATGCTGGCGACTCGTATCAGCTTTATGAACGAAATTGCGTTATTGTGCGACGAGGTGGGAGCCGATGTAGGGGCCGTGCGCAAAGGTATCGGAGCCGACGATCGTATCGGCAGCCGCTTCTTGTATGCCGGCTGTGGATATGGGGGCTCTTGTTTTCCGAAAGATGTGAAGGCTTTGATAAAGACGGCGGAAGAAAATGATTGCGATATGCAGATTTTGAAAGCTGTCGAACGGGTGAACGAGTCGCAAAAGGAATTGCTTTATCACCGATTGTTCCGCTATTTCGACGGGAAAATATCGGGACGAAAATTTGCCGTGTGGGGGCTTTCCTTTAAACCGGAGACCGACGATATGCGCGAAGCTCCAGCTTTGATATTGATCGATAAGTTATGTGATGCAGGAGCTCATGTAAAGGTATATGACCCGGTGGCTATGCCGGAATGCAAGCGGCGGATAGGGAATAAGGTGGAATATGCCGAGAATATTTATGAAGCGGTTGCCGATGTGGATGCTTTGTTGATTGTAACGGAATGGAAAGAGTTTCGTTTGCCGGATTGGAAAACGGTTATCCGGTCTATGAAATCACCTGTGATATTCGACGGTCGTAATATTTATGATCCGTCTGAGATGAAAGAGTTGGGATTTGCTTATTATAGTGTAGGTCGTCCGACGGTTTAAGGACTGTTCCGATAAAAAAGTAAGACAGGTATGCGTCCTATTGTGGGGCGGATACCTGTCTTTTTATAGTAGAAAGGGGCTGAGAGGAATATCCTTCTCCGTAATGGCTGCTCCTCCTTTTACCGTTACGGTTTCGGGAATCCTTCGGAGCGCCCTTTCTGCCTATAATAACGATATAGGAGTGTTTTGGTTCAATGTGGTCGTGCTTTTATCGTGATTTGTCTTATTTTTAATTTTTTTGTCGAAAATCTGTTTTTGAGGAACATTTTAATTGTTTGGAGCGTATCTTTGCAATGGAACAGAACTCGATATCGGTAAGTGAGATTAGATTGTTTCGAGATGTATTGTTTTTGTAAATAAATAATGTTGTAAAGAGATTTTATTATGAAAAAATGGGTGTGCAGATTATCTATCGTATGCTGCTTGTGTTTGTTTTTTACCTCTGTGAAAGCTCAGCTTTCGTTGGGTGGGCTTGGAGATATACTGAATTCATCGACAGTGAATAAGGTTGTGAGTGCTATTGCCGGTACAGATGCTTCGTTGACGGTTGCCGATTTAGCCGGGACGTGGAAATATTCGGCTCCTGCTTGTAAGTTCGAAAGCAGCGATTTCTTGAAATCGGCGGGAGGTGAGGTCGTGGCTGCATCTTTGAAAACAAAGTTGGCGACCTACTATACAAAGGCCGGTATCACGCCTTCGCGGGTTTCATTTGCTTTTGCCGATACTACTTTTGTAATGAAATATGGTAATGCGAAATTGAACGGTCATATTGTTAAAGACGAAGAGAGCGGAAGATTCGTGGTTACATTTACTGCCGTGGGTGGTTACATTCCCATAATGGTTATGGATGCCGTTATAAACAAGAATGGCAATACGTTGGAAATGCTTTTCGATGTGGATCGATTCGTGAAGGTATTGACTACTATTGCATCGAAGTCTCAGAGTTCTACATTGAAAAGTGTCGGTGGATTACTCGATGAGTATGAGGGTGTATTGATGGGGTTTGAACTAGTGAAATAAGAAAATCATAGTAAAATAAAATAAGGAGGGAGTTTTAAACTCCCTCCTTATTTTATTATATTTTAACGCAAAAAGAAAAAAAACGGGAAAATAGAAGACCGATCTTTTTGTCGAATGATTACCTTTGTTCCATATTATAAACTAAAAAATAAATAAAATGAAGAAATTAGTTTTAACCTTAGCTCTTGTGTTTGGTGTGTTAGCAGCCAATGCTCAGTATTTTGTGGGTGGTCAATTTGGGTTACTTTACGATGATGCATCGGAAAATACCATGATTACAATCGCTCCTGAATTCGGTTATGCATTTAACGATACTTGGACGGTTGCCGGTATGATAGGTTATACTCATATGGACAATTTCAATTCGTTTTATATCGCTCCGTATGCCCGTTGGAATTTTTGGAAAAAAGATTTCGTAGGCTTATTGGTAGATGGTGGTTTCGGTATTTCTACTCAAAAGTATAAAGGGGCGGATTCGGATACCGGTTTTGAAATTGGTTTTAAGCCGGGTATATCTTTTAATTTGACCGATAATTTCTCTTTGGTAGCTCATTACGGCTTTCTGGGATATCGTACTAAATATAACGGAAGCAGCGTGTCGGGCTTGTCTTTGAGCGGCAATGAGATAAGTCTCAGCTTGTATTATTGTTTTTAATATTTGAAACGAATCGATATTTCGACCGTCCGATTTTTATCGGACGGTTTTTTTTATTCTTTTCGGTAGAATTGTAAGGTGAGAAGGTGTTGCCGAACTTCTTTTTTTACGAGATGACAAATCGGGATAGGTCAGCGATGTAGGGGGAGTGTATAGGGTGATTGTAGAATTTGAGCCCTTCTCCTTGCGGGTATTTCCCGTATATTTTCCGACATTTCCGTTGAGCTAACCCCTCCGTCACTGTGTGCCACCACCCTTATATTTTGCTGTGCAAAACACAGGGGAGGAGTGTGAAATTTTCCAGCGTCTTTGTTTACTGGGGTTTTGAGTTCTTCGAGGCTTCATTTGCTTCTCTTATCCATTGCAGATGAGGAAGGTGAGAGTCCGATGCTTGATTCTGTTTCCGTTACTGCCGGTATTTTTCGACATTTCCATTGAGTTAGCCCCTCTGTTATTCCGTGCCACTTTCCCTATATGTCTATGCCACAGGGGAGGAACTAAAAGACAATTCTCATTGATTTCCTATTGAGTCGTAAAGGGTGGGGCTGTTTTTTTGTTCGGGTATGAAAATCCCGCTCTATCGAAATTAGATAGAGCGGGATTTTCATTTTTTTGTATGGTCTTTTACTACTTTTTCAAGGCTGCTATGCTTTCTTCGAGCGATTTGATTTTTTCTTCGGCATCGGCTTTCTTTTTGCGCTCCATAGCTACCACGGCTTCGGGTGCATTTTGAACGAAGCGTTCGTTGCCGAGTTTTCCCATTACTGTTTTGAGGAATCCCTGAGCATATTTTAATTCGGCTTCGAGTTTTTTCAATTCGGCTTCTACATCGATGGCGTTGCTCATAGGAATCGCATATTCCGTTGCATGTACCCGGAACGAAGCGGCGGCCGGATCTTTTTCTTCGATTGTTTCGATCGTTGCCAGATTGGTCATTTTGGTCAATATGCAATCGTTCGAGTGATTGTGTGCGCCGATAATTTGCAGCGTGAGCTGTTCTTTATTGGCTATGCCTTTTTGCAAGCGGATCGTACGTATTCCCGCTACGACCAGTTTGGTCGTTTCGAATCGGTTTATGATTTCCATGTCGACCGGTTGGGGCTCGGGCATGCGTGCTGTCATGATGCTTTCGCCTTCTTTGCGGTCATACAGGTGTTGCCACAATTCTTCGGTGATGAAGGGCATGAAAGGATGCAACATACGGAGCAGTGCATCGAAGTACCGGAGTGTAGCATCGTAGGTTTTGCGGTCGATAGGTTGTTGATAGGCTGGTTTAACCATTTCGAGATACCAAGATGAAAATTCGTCCCAGAAGAGTTTGTATATAGCCATGAGGGCTTCGGACAGACGATATTTCCCGAACAGGTCTTTGACTTCTTCGAGCGTACGGTTGAGTTGTGCGTCGAACCATTCTACGGCAATGGCTGCCGTTTGAGGTTGGGGGAGGGTTTCATCTACGTTCCAACCTTTTACCAAGCGGAAGGCATTCCATATTTTGTTGTTAAAGTTGCGTCCTTGCTCGCATAACGCATCGTCGTATAGTATGTCGTTTCCGGCAGGTGCGGCCAACATGAGTCCCATGCGGACACCGTCGGCTCCGTAGGTTTTTATCAGTTCGAGAGCGTCGGGCGAATTACCGAGCGACTTGGACATTTTTCGTCCTATTTTGTCCCGTACGATTCCGGTGAAATAGACATTGCGGAAAGGAAGTTTGTGTTCATACTCGTATCCGGCCATAATCATTCGAGCCACCCAGAAGAAAATGATATCGGGGGCTGTAACCAAATCGGTGGTCGGGTAATAGTAGTTTATTTCTTCGTTGCCGGGATTGTTGATACCATCGAAAAGCGAGATGGGCCATAACCACGAAGAGAACCATGTGTCGAGGCAATCTTCGTCTTGTCGCAGATCGCTCATTTGAAGGTCGGCCTTACCACTTTTCTCTCGGGCTAATTTCAACGCTTCTTCGGGAGTGGCAGCTACTACGAATCCGCCTTGCGGGAGGTAGTACGCCGGGATGCGATGTCCCCACCAAAGCTGGCGGGAGATACACCAATCTTTAATGTTTTCCATCCAGTGCCGATAAATGTTTTTGAATTTATCGGGGTGGAATTTGATTTCGTCTTTCATGACGGCATCGAGAGCCGGGGCTGCGAGTTTATCCATTTTGACAAACCATTGCATCGATAGTTTGGGTTCGATAACGACATTGGTACGTTCGGAATAACCCACTTTATTGTCGTAATCTTCGACTTTTTCGAGTAATCCAGCCTCTTGTAAGTCTTTGGCGATTTGTTTGCGAACGTCGAAACGATCCATTCCTACGTAAAGTCCTCCGGCTTCGCTGATAGTTCCGTTGTCGTTGAATATGTCGATACTCGGCAGATTGTATTTTTCTCCCAGCATATAGTCATTTACATCGTGTGCCGGGGTGACTTTTAAGCAGCCGGTTCCGAACTCAATATCGACATAGTCGTCCATGATAATAGGAACCACCCGATTTACCAGCGGTATGATGACTTTTTTCCCTTTAAGGAATGAATAGCGCGGGTCGTTGGGGTTTACACAAACTGCCGTGTCGCCTAAGATTGTTTCAGGTCGTGTGGTGGCAACGATAATGTATTTATCCTCGCCTTCGATAAAATAGCGCAGATAATAGAGTTTGCTGTGTTCGTCTTTATAAATGACTTCTTCGTCGGAGAGGGCGGTGAGGGCTTTGGGGTCCCAATTTACCATGCGGACTCCTCTGTAAATGAGTCCTTTGTTGTATAAGTCGACAAATACTTTCAAAACACTTTCGGAGCGGATTTCGTCCATAGTGAAAGCAGTGCGGTCCCAATCGCAGGATGCTCCCAATTTTTGGAGTTGTTTCAAGATGATTCCGCCGTGTTCTTCTTTCCATTCCCAAGCGTATTTGAGAAATTCTTCTCTGGAAAGATCGCTTTTTTTAATACCTTGCGCTGCAAGTTTATTTACCACTTTGGCTTCGGTGGCGATAGATGCATGGTCTGTGCCGGGAACCCAACAAGCATTTTTCCCTTCCATGCGAGCCCGGCGTACCAGAATGTCTTGTATCGTATTGTTCAGCATGTGCCCCATGTGCAGAATCCCGGTGACATTGGGTGGCGGAATGACAACGGTATAGGGTTCTCGACCGTCGGGCTTCGATTTGAAAAGACCGTTTTTCAACCAATAGGCATACCATTTTTCTTCTACGTCGGCGGGATTGTACTTCGTGGCAAGTTCGTTCATAAAGTCGTTCTTTCAGAATGTTCTATATTATTTCAAGATACAAAAGTAAAAAGGCTTTTGTACCAATCGGGTGCAAAAGTATAAAATATTTTCCGAAAAAGATATTCTTCGGAGTCAAAGGTGTTTATGGCATTTGTCTCGAAAAGAAAGTTTTTTTGTTTTCGACATGTTTCGTAAACTATCGTTTAAGCCCGTCCACGGCGGAACGTAGTTGTTCGAGCGCTTTTTGCAAAACTGCGCGAGGCGTACCTACGTTTAGCCGCATGTGTCCTTTGCCTTCGGGGCCGAACATTTCACCGTCGTTGAGTGCGAGTCTGGCTTTATCGACAAAAAGGTCGATGAGTGCATCGTGTTCGAGGTGAAGCCGTGTACAGTCGAGCCATACGATAAAGGATGCTTGCGGCCTGATGGCTTTGATGGCGGGAATATGACAATCGAGAAACTCTTCGACAAATAGTATATTTTGTTCGATGTAGGCTAACATTTGTTCGCGCCATTCTCTACAATGGTTATAAGCGGCTTCGGTGGCTATGGTCGCCATGAATGTGGGTTCGTTCAGCTCGTTTGCCGTGAGCCAGTCGAAGAAGCGCTTACGAATCGTTTCGTTGGGAACAATGGCATAGGAGCTGACCAAGCCTGCGATGTTGAACGTCTTGGAAGGAGCTCCAAACGATATACTGTTTTGAGCCGCTGTTTCGGATACCGAGGCAAAAGGGTGATGTTTGGCTCCGAAGAGAGGCATATCGGCATGAATTTCATCGGCAATGATGAGTATGTTGTGCCGTGCACAGATTTCGGCGATTCGCTGTAATGTTTCCAACGGCCAAACCACTCCTCCGGGATTATGAGGATTACAGAGAATGAACAGCTTGCATTGGGAGTCGATGATCGATTCAAGGTGATCGAAGTCCATTTCGTAGTGGGAGCCGTTCCATTTGAGCGGATTATGTACAACCTGCCGACCGTTACTTTCGGGGACGGCCATGAACGGTGTATAGACCGGAGTCTGTATGATGATTTTATCTCCGGGGTTACTAAATACATTGACTGCCAAGCCTATGCCCTTGACAATCCCGGGGATATAGGTGATCCATTCTCTTTTTACTTTCCAGCCATGCAGGTAGTCGAGCCAATTGATAATGGATTGCCAATAGCTCGCAGGAGCCTCGGCATATCCGTAAACCGGGTGTTGTAACCGGCGTACGAGAGCATCCGTTATACAGGGGGCGACCGCAAAATCCATGTCGGCAATCCATAAAGGAATGAGATCTTCCCGACCATAGCGCTCACAGAGAACATCGGTTTTCATAGCTCCGGTGTGATGCCGGTCGATAATTGTGTCGAAATCGTACTGAGAGGACATTTTATATACTGTTTAGGTGTTAGGTTGCTTATGTCGATTTGTCAAAAGCCGAGTTCTATCTGAAATCTTAATTGCCAGCGATTATAATCGGAATCGACAAATTCATTTTTGTAATTGTAAGACAGGTCGGCTTGTACTTTTAATCTGTGATCTATCAGATATTTCGTGACACCGAACGTCGATTGGTTGTGACTGCGATAATTGGCATAAGGCTGTACTTCTTTATCCGGCATGATGGTAGAGTTTCTCAATGCGATTTCCCAATTGGAACGAAAGAGATAACTTGCCTGTACGTTGAGCCCCATTCCAGTGAGGACATATTGTTCTACATTTTCGCCCGATTTAATGAGCGGAGAGGAAGATGATATACGCCCCATGAAATCGGTATAAAAAGCAAATCCTTGATATTTGAAGATGAAGTCGACAAAATAGGAAGAAAGGTTACGGGTCTGGTCAAACAGTAATTTGTCCCCATTGGAACCTTGTGCCCGAAGAGCTCGGTCGTTATAGCTGTATGCTCCCGCTAAAAGGATTTTGGGCGTTTGTTCTCGTTCATAATCGCCTTCCATAGCATCTCCTTTCCCGGTGAATCGTCCCAGTGGGAATAGTTCTATGCGTCCCGTATATGCGAGTCCACTCCCTTTATTGTTTCCCCAGTTTCTGCCTTCTCCGGTAGTAATAGAGGCTTTGGCCGCTAAATCCAAAGAGCCGAATAGATGTTGATTGTATTCTCCGAAGATACCGAAATCGCGGTCGAGATTGAATTCGGAGTTTACAATGGAACGATCTACGAATTGTAGGGCACTCGAAGAGTTTATTCGGGCGCGATTCGCCCGTATTTTGGTTTGTCCGAAACCGATATTCCATGTCGAGTTGGGAACGTAGTAAATCATTGCGTCGCGTACGATGTTGTTGTTCCCATTGGGCAGCGTTTTCATATCGTAAGGCGAGAAGCCTAACTGAACTAAATAGGTGAGTTTGGGTGTATAGATATATCCATCGAAACGTAACCTGAGCCGTTTGACGCGGGCGTCGATATCCTGAGCCTCGAATTTCTCGTTGAAGTCGATATCGACCAAATTTTGCATGCGAATGCGCATCGTGAGTTTATAGCTTTTGTTTTTAGGTTGGAAAGATATACCGTTCCCGACTTCTATATCGGGCATGTGCATTCGTATTTTTTCTAATTCATCGGCATAATCGGTATCGGAGGTGCGGACCGTGGTCGAATCGTTCCCGATGATAAATGTCTTTGCGGATGCAGATAGCATGAATAGCGAGAGAAATATTCCCGATAGAAATAATCGTTGATAATTCATAACGTTGTTTGATTTGATTTTGAAATTCATGCTACAAAAATTGAATGTGATTTTGAAATAGATTTGAAATACTTGGAATATTATTAAAAATATTCATTTTTATTGGTGCATTTTGTTTCTTCGATAAGGCGTTTTTTCTGTGTAAATTTCGACAAAAGGAATATTTTTGAAATTTTTCATACCTTTATTTTAAATTGCTCCAAAATTACAACCAATGTGTCAATATTCCAAAGACCGTTTCTGAAATTTCGACAATGGGGGAATCGATTCAAATAAAAAAAGTCCATAGCGTATATATTACGCTATGGACTTTGCATTTGCGGAAGGAGGGGGAGTTGAACGTAAAAAGCGTTTTAACATTCATTTTGCTTTATGTCCCGATAAATACGGGATTTTGGCGGTTATATTTAGGTTCGTTGTATGTTTAATGATGTGATTTAACACATATTTTGAGTTTAATTTGTGCTTTATTTGTGCAAATAATTACTTACTTTGCACAAAACAAAATGCAATGGAATTATGGCAACCGTTAAAGCATACGTTCGTTCCAGCAAAAAAAATAACATAGTAAATGTACGTTTCCGACTATCTACTCCGGGGGCAAAATTATTATATTATGTAAGCGATTTACAGATAAACGTAGATCTTTTCGACAACAAGAGAGAAGAAATAAAATCGAGGGCGTTGTACCCGGATAAAGAGAGACGAATTTTCAACGAAAAAGTGAATGAATTAAAGTCTCTTATACTTCGGACATGGGAGGAAAGAGGAGACGACTACCAGCCAACGAGCGAATGGCTGCGTAATGCCATGCAGCGTAGAGTGAATGGTGAAACACCTGTTAATGATGATTTCTTCGATATATTTGACAAATTCCTAACCTATAAACAATACGATGAGAAGCGAGAGGAACATTATGATGTTTTAAAGCGGATAATGATCCGGTATGAAAATTACGAAATTTTTAATGGAGGAAAATTCAGGTGGAGCCTCGAAATATCAGCATTTGATTTGTCTAATTTCGAAGATTATCTAAAAAACGAGTATAGATTAGCAGAATTATACCCGTCGTTATATGAGGGTGTCAAGAAGTTATCGCCGAGGGGTAGAAATACTATTGCTAACATGATGACGAAGTTAAGGGTGTTCTATCTTTGGGCTGTGAGAATGGGGGAGACAACGACCAACCCTTTTTCAAATTATTCCATAAAGGAGCAAATATATGGGAGGCCTTATTTCCTTACCTTAGAAGAACGTGACAGGGTGTACAATTTTCCAATGCCGAACAATCCTTTTCTTGCTATACAGCGTGATATATTTGTCTTTCAATGTATGATTGGTTGTAGAGTAAGCGATTTATACAGGTTAACTCGTGAAAACATCAATGACGGGGCTATTGAATATGTTCCGACAAAAACGAAAGGGGATAATCAGGAATATGCTCGTGTACCTTTGACGAAAAAAGCGATTGAAATATTGGAAAAGTACAAGGAATATGGAGGACGTACCCTTTTTCCCTTTATCTCTGAGCAAAAATACAATGATTCCATCAAGAAGATTTTAAGAATGGCGGGTATAGACAGAAAAGTCACTGTCATAAATCCGGTAACGCAGAAAGAGGAGCAAAAGCCTATATATGAGATTGCCAGCTCGCACCTCGCACGTCGTACATTTATCGGGAATATTTATAAAAAAGTAAAAGACCCGAATATTATCGGGTCTATGAGCGGTCATGTAGAGGGCAGCAAGGCATTTGCCCGTTATCGTGACATAGACGATGAAATCAAATTAGATGTGTTGAAAGAGATAGAGTGATAATCTTTCTAATTTTTTTTGTTAAGATCGCATTTATCTATATCATCTGAGGAAATGCCCCCTTTCTTATATAATGATAGTATTAGCCCTTTATTCTAAGATATTCACATATGTGTGATATATATGTTTCACATTGAGAAATGAAATCTTCATCTTTCACGTATTTTTGAATTTCTTCTATAACATCTTCAAAAGACAAGTTTTAGAATATTTATTCAAACATAGACCCCTCTCCGAATATTATCCATTCCAATGAAACCCCATAATCATAAACAAGATAATATATCCATTCGGGCTTCAAAACACTACGGTCTGGATTTTTTCTCACATTTGCTATATTGGTACGAGTTATATTGTGCTTCCTCGTGAATGTTTTAAGCCCACGAATGCGTTTCTGTGCTTTGAGCATATCAATAGCTTCAAAGAAACGTTTAGTTATAGCGATTCCTTCTTTAGAAATTTTCATGACTCAAATTTTAGTCTTTGAAATCCATAGATGATTACATATTTGTTTTTATAATCGCTTCATACATCCGAGCACATGGAATACATGTCTTATCATATTTTTCGGTAGTTCTTGTATTCCGTATTCAGGAGATCTGTTTGTTGGGATTAAAGAATAACTATCTGGATTGGATGCAGGACCTATCCTTTTTATAGTTCTCATGTTGTTGGTTGTGATAATAGCATAAACCTCACCATAAGGTAGAAAAGAAGCATCCTCTATTTCCTTTAGAGCTATTATATCGCCATGTGTTATTTCAGGCTCCATTGAATGTCCAGTGACATTGCACCAACATGTAGCTTCGTTGTACTTCTGAAAGTTAATGAGGTATTCGGGCGTGGTAGTCTGATCGTTCAGAACGATGTCGAATCCGCCGATGAAATCGACATTGTAATAAGGCACACCTTGTGTGTAGCTTTTTTGTGGAGTTGGCGCATTCCATTCTGATTCATGAACCATGCCTATGTTGCTACTGAGGGTGTATTGCTTGCTTTTTTGTTTTTCTTCCTCCTTAATCATCGGGACATCCGCTCCTGATAGCCACCCTGTAGTAAGGTTAAATTTTTCCTCCAGTATCTTTTTATACGAATCCTTAAAGGATGTCACTCCGTTCTCCATTCTTGAATACGTGTTTTGACCGACTTCAAGAATGGCAGCCATTTGTCGCTGTGTGAGATTCTTGTGAGTCCTCAGCAACTTCAGTCTCAAAACAGGATTAGTATCCATAAAAATCAATTTATTATCCCTTTTAAGGATATTTAATGAATAAAATATCCATTTTATCCAAATAAGGGATATATTTGCACTACAATAATAATCTTAACGAAGCAAAGATAATGAAAGCCGTAGTAAAATCAAACATTCTGCCCGATAATGGGATAAAAATGACCTTGAAGGACTATTACGAATCTCTTCCCAAAACCACCAGCCCCAAGACCGAGTTTTTGAAGAGGGTTGTGGACGAGTGCGGAGTATCGTTCGGCACTGCGATAAACTGGGCAAAACGTGGTATGCACCCAGCGGACGAGAAGCACCTTCCCACGCTGTCGAAACTGACCGGAATCCCCGAAGAAGAACTGTTCGATTAAGAGTCATAAAGCGATGGAAGACATGGAATTTTACATGGCGGACGGTGAGTTGCTCTGTCAATATCCAGACGGTAGCGTGAAGCCAGTTACTGATAGCGACACAGACTTCATCCGAGAGATGGTAGCCACTATAAGGGAGTGGTATCCGGGAGCATACAATGCCCTATCGGAATGTTACAGCAGAAGTGTGAACAATGTTCCTTACTTCCATTACCTGATGGTGCGGCGTTTCTTGAAGTGCAACTTCGGTAACCTTGACCACACGGCGTTGGACATACAACGGACGGGTAAGTTCAACTTCGAGAAGGTGCATTGCCCGTTGAGGGGCGAGTGCCGCTACGAGGGTGAAATATGCGGAGCAAAGTTCAACAGCCGCCTATCCGCAGCGGAGGTTAGGGTAATGCGCTTGGTGTACGATGGAATCAGCAACGACGAGATAGCAGAACGACTGTATATCTCCCCTCACACGGTAAAAAATCACATAAAGTCTGTATATCTGAAACTTGGGATTCACGAGAAATCCGAATTTATCCAGTATGCACACAATAACAACCTTTTTAATGATTAACTATGTTAAATGAAGACATTTTAAAGATTGTACTAAACGACAAAACATTTAGTCAACTAGAAGCTGAAAAAATAGTAGGAAGCCGAAACCGACTATTTGAACTAGTTGGGAATGGATCTATCCGTGCAGAGAAAAAACCGTCAAATAGACAAAACGGAAGATGGTATTGTAATGCTTACGATGTAATCAAATTCGCCTGTATAAAATAAGCCCCTTAATAACATGAACACAACTTGTATTATCCCACGGTCAACAATCGAGAAACGATACGACAAGGCAAGGGAAGATTTCAACGACCAATACGACAACTCCCCTTACAAATTGAAATGTAAGGAATTTTATATAGGAGGCGGGGTAGAAAACTACGAGGTCGCCAGCCAGATACTATCGATGAACGAGGAAGAAATAGCCAAATCCTACCTCGAAGATTGCGACCCGAAAGACTGGCAGAGCATGCGTCGATACCGGGAAGACCTCATGTGCGATGCCACGGACATCTACAAAACGGCTATCGCTATGGTAAAAGCCGATATTCAGAAACTAAAAAACATACAGGACGAGGTAGAAAGTTTTCTTGAAGACCATATAGGAGAAAACATGGACGGTCACTATCTCGACGGACATATAAACTATGAAGTAGATTTGATCGACAAAAACGTCGATGTCAGCATTCATTACGACGCATACAATCACAAGGAATGGGACAACGGCGACTATTTAACGCCATCTTCTAGTAGTGGCTACATCGATACAGAATACACGGTAACCGTATTCGACGAATGCGGAAATGAAGAATTTGAGTTTAACGGTAATTTCCAAATATAACAGTCATGATATTCTACAAGTTGTTTACCCTGCTCGCCATACTGCTTATGCTTTCCTCGATATTCGGGGTAGTCGCTTCGCTCATCAATGCCAACCTTTGGCAACTGGTAATAAGTATATCCCTGTTAGCGCTGTCATCGATGGCTCTTGCCGGGCAACAACAAACCGATAAGAAACTATAACAAAATCACTAACACAATGGAAAAACGATTAAAAGATTAATGGATATGGGAATAGAAGATACAATTATCAAGGTAGTGAGAGATGAAAACAATATACTGCTCGGAAAATTGGAAGATGTAATTAACCATGCAATATCCGGTATAAAGAAAGGCTATGGAGATGTGTTCTTGCCTGATTATGTACCGGTTAGAAAGGCAACAGAATTATTAGGGTGTTCTCATAGAGAATTGTTGAAGCGTTTGAATGCAATTAACGCCAAGCCTGAAAAAGTCGGCACACGTAACTGTATTACCAGAGATGAACTTTTAAAAATCATGAATTAAATAAGTAGCTATAGTTCCATATAAATCAAGCATATTCACCGCCCGTCCGGGAGGATATGCGGTGTATAAAAAGAAACATAACCCTTTAAAATAAAACAACAATGGCAACAACGACATTACCACAATTAAAGAGCCTGTTGAACGGCGATTCGGTAAAGACAAGATTTAACGAGATATTGGGGAAGAAAGCCCCCGGATTCATCTCCTCGGTCATTTCAGCCGTCAACGGAAACACCATGCTCCAAACGGCCGATCCCCAAAGCATACTCAATTCGGCGGTCATAGCCGCCACGCTCGACTTGCCTATAAATAGCAACTTGGGGCTCTCGGCCATCGTTCCCTATTACGACTCCAAGCTGAGGACGACAGTGACACAATTCCAGCTCATGTACAAGGGGCTGATAGAGCTATGCCTCAGAAGCGGACAATTCTCCTCTCTCATCGACGAGGTGGTCTATGAGGGTCAGCTCGTCAAGAAAAACAAATTCACGGGCGAATACATCTTCGACGAGGATTCAAAGACCTCCGACAAGGTCATCGGCTATATGGCCTATTTCCGGCTTGTGAACGGGTTCGAGAAAACACACTACATGACAGTAGGGGAAGTCGAGGCGCATGCCAAGAAGTATTCCCAATCCTACAAGAAAGGGTTCGGAGTATGGAAAGACGACTTCGACACGATGGCACGAAAAACGGTTTTAAAACTTCTGCTCGCCAAATATGCCCCCAAATCGATAGAAATGCAACGGGCTATCACTTTCGACCAAGCCACGATAAAGGGAGATTTGACACAGCAAGACACCAGCGTGGACGAAGTGGAAATCGAATATGTCGACAACGATACGGCGACCGACCGTCTGAGGGAGATGGCCGTCGAAGCAGTCGAGCAACCGGAATCTGAAAATGTCAATGGACAAGGACTGTTTGAGTGATGGAAGCGCAAAGGTCTCTTGAATGGTACAGGAAGCGCCTCGGCTGTTTCACGGGCAGCCGCATAGGCGACCTAATGAAAGCGAACCGAAGCGGAAACGGGTTCGGGGAATGCGCCATGAACTATATCTACCAAGTAGCCGGAGAGCGCATGCTCAATCCCCTGCTGTTCGAGGACGACGAGGTTTTCGAAAGTTACCTCTATCAAACCGACATATCCTCGAAACAGATGCGATGGGGAACGGAGAACGAGCCCGATGCCCGGCGCATATACGAACTTAAAACAGGTCGCCGTGTCGTCGAGTTAGGACTGTGCAAACACCCCACCATCGCCCATTTCGCAGCCAGCCCCGACGGATATTATTACGATGAGAACAAGCGGGAAAAAGGGGTAATCGAGATAAAAAGCGTGGGAACGGCCACATATGCCAAATACTTCCACAAGATAAAGGATAACGATACCCTCCTGTCCACGGAGCCTAAGTACTATTACCAAATCATGTCCGAACTCATGTGCGTTGAAGCAGATTGGTGCGATTTCATCGTATATAACCCGTTCGAGAAGCCCTCCATGTTTATCAGAAGGATATATCCAGATGATAACATCTTCAAGAAGATAGCCGAAAGGATATGCGAAGCCGATGAATTAGTCAATGAAATAATTAATTCATGAAAGACTATGAAATACAGTCAATCGTCAGCCTGCTGGAAAGATCGGCAAAAGCGTTGGAAAAGTCCGACGACTACCGGCATAAAGAGCTGGCAAGATTGATGAGAAATAAAGTCAGACAATTAAATAAGAAATACAATGGACAAAAATGAGATCTTAAATAGCGACTGTGATGTCCGCTGTTTTGTGGCAGAAAACCCCAGTACTCCCGTCGATGTGCTCACAGAGCTAGCAAAGGATAGCGACTGTGATGTCCGCAGTAATGCGGCATGTAATCCCAAGTTAAAAGAAGTTTTTAACCGATAAAAATAAAAGCGATGTTTTACGAAATCAAACTGAAAGTAGAAAAAGAGAACAGCAAAGGAGAGATGAAAGAAGTCATCGAACACTTCATCACCGATGTAGTACTGTTCGCCGAGGCCGAAGCCAAAGGACTTGAACAATACGTAGGTTGCGATGTAATCTCTATCATCCGCTCTAATGTCGTCGAGATAGTCAATGAGAAGGAAGAAGGCAAGCCCTTCTACAAAGCCACGTTGATAGACATATTCATCGATGACAACGGCAATGAAAAGGAAACGAAGTACTACAACCTCGTCTGCGCCAAAGACATCACCGAAGCCAACCGCCTCATGCAAGAACACATGAGACAAGGCCTTAACGATATGCGGTTGGACGGAATTGTGAAAACAAAAATCATGGACCTGATATAGGAGTATAATGTGAGACATTCCCGTAAGCCGATCCGGGTACGTGGTCGAGCACCATACGGTAGTAGGAACTGCGGGGAGAAATAAGCCATAAGTGTTTTAGGTGGTATCGGCAGTGGCGGAAAGGTAGACGCTATTAAGCAGTAGATTGATGCTCTAAGCTGAGGACGGTAGGAAATGACCGTTGGGAGACAGGTTGGCGAAAAGGAGACCAGCAAGAAGGTAAACAAGTTTAAAAGACAGGAACCAAAACCTACAACAGCGAGCCTTATTCATAGTAGGCGATAAAAGATGTAAGTGAGCAGCACAACAATCATGCGGGTTCGAGTCCCGCCTGCCGAACAAAAAGAGAAAGATATGCAATTAAAAGTCTTTACAGCATTCAGCGGATATGACAGTCAGTGCATGGCACTCGACCGGCTCGGAATCGGTTACGATCTGGTCGGCTGGTCGGAAATCGACAAGTACGCCATACAAGCCCATAATGCCGTATATCCTCAATACCGAGACAGGAACTTCGGGGATATATGCCATATAGACTGGGCAAAAGTTCCCGACTTCGACCTGTTCACATATTCTTTCCCCTGCACGGACATTTCAACGGCCGGAAAGCAGGCAGGATTGGAGAAAGGCAGCGGGACACGCAGCAGCCTGTTATGGGAATGCGAGAAAGCGATAGAGACCAAGATGCCGAAATACCTGCTCATGGAGAATGTGAAAGCACTTGTCAGCAAAAAGTTTATCAATTATTTCAACGAATGGGTTTCGTACTTGCAGAGTATCGGGTACTCCAATTTTTGGAAAGTGATGAATGCAAAGGATTATGGGGTTCCACAGAACAGAGAGCGTGTGTTTATGATTTCAATATTGGGAGTTAACGAGTATTACGAATTTCCACAGCCGTTTAAACTCGATATAAAATTAAAGGACGTTTTAGAGAACAATATTGAAGATTACTATGTGAAACACCCGGCAAATAAATGGATATTGTCAGACAAAGCAAAAAGAACTCTGAAAATGAGATATGCTTCAATAGATAATGATATAGCTATATGCGTTACTGCAAGAGGCTTTGTATCTTGGAATTGCACTTATGTAACAAGAAAAGATGGAAATATTACAATATTGACGAATAAAGAGGTTTTCCGCCTTATGGGAATTTCTGATTATGATATAGAAAGAATACAAGCATCAGGGATAAGCTACTCACAGCAATACTATATGGCAGGTAACAGTATTGTGGTAGATGTCTTGTTTTACATTTTTAAAAACCTTTTCATCGAAAGAAAACGGAAAAAGTATATTCAGTTAAAACTATTCTGACAATGGAAGAACAAGCCACATACAACAGAAAACACAAATACGATGTAGTGATAGGGATAGACCCCGACGTTGAGCGCAGCGGCTACTCCGTATTGGAAACAAGGAAAATGAAAATGGAGATGAGTGTTTGCCCATTCCCCTTGTTGGTAGAGGGCATAAAAAAACTTCATGAGCACTGCAAGAAAAACGATGAACGAGTGGCGGTATATGTCGAGGCAGGTTGGAAGAACAAATCCAACTGGCACTTGTCACCGAAAGATACACGGGCGAGCGCAGCCAAGAAAGGCGAGCATGTAGGTCGCAACCAAGAGACCGGTCGCAAGATAGTCGAAATGCTGAGGCATTACGGAATACAAGTCATGGAGCAATCCCCATTGCGCAAGTGCTGGCAAGGGAAAGACGGCAAGATCACCCATGAAGAATTGAAGCGGTTGTGCCAGATGAGCGGGATAGAGTTTAGCAGCCCCCGCAGCAACCAAGAAGAACGGGACTCTGCCCTGCTCGCTATCACCTGCTCCGGTTTGCCCATTAAATACAAGGTTGTCGAATCAAACTTTAATAAGTGATATGGACTTGAAAGAATTAAGAGAGCGACAAAGCTGGACCCTACGCCAAAAGATAGACCACAGCCTCGGTGTGATAGACCAATTCGTATCACGTCTAAACGGTCAGGTTTACGTTGGGTTCAGTGGCGGAAAGGACAGTACCGTGTTACTTGATTTATGCCGTATCGTCAAACCCGATATAAAGGCTGTTTTCTGCAATACGGGCAATGAATATCCCGATATAGTCAGGTTCGTTCGAGAGCTTAAAAACACAGAAGGATATGACATTGAAATTATATATCCAACATTAAAGCCAGCACAGGTATTTGAAAAATACGGATTCCCACTTATCAGTAAATCAACATCTGCTATAATAGGTAAGGTGAGAAAAAAACCAGACGGCAAAGTTTTTGAAAATTTTGTAGTAAAACGTCATAGTATATTTAAGTTGGCGAAGAAATGGATGTTTTTGATTGACGAAAAGTTTGATGTAAGCGAAAAATGCTGTAATCAATTAAAGAAAAAGCCATTTCATGAATATCATATAACAAGCGGGTTGTTTCCAATAAGCGGAGAAATGGCATCTGAAAGCATTCAGCGTCAGATGAAATACTTACAAGCTGGTGGTTGTAATCAATTTGACGATACAACCAATTCAAAGCCTCTATCAATTTGGCTTGAAGATGACATTTGGGCATACATAAGAGAGAGGGGATTGAAAATTGCAGATATATACCATAAAGGGGCAAAACGAACAGGTTGTATGTTCTGCGGATATGGTTGTCAATTCAAAGACGACAATAGGCTTCAACTTTGCTATGAGTTGTACCCCAAGATGTACAATCACTTCATGAACTATACGAACAACGGCGTTACTTATCGAGAAGCGATGAGAAAGGTATTAGCTGTAAATGGGCTGTTTCTTCCCGATGAAAAGCCAAAAACACTTTTCGATTGAAATGATAATCTAAAATAAACAAATGATATGACAGCAGAAGAATTTATAAACTCTACCGCTTGCCGGCAACATTTTATATTAAAATATTCCATGCAACTAAAATTAAAGCTATGAAAACGAACCAAATTATGATTCGTCCAATGGGTGATTTTAAAGTGTCTCAACGGACTTGTGACGGTAAATTCGACTGTACGAATTTGATTGTGCAGTGGAATAGTGCTAATAAAAATAATACCAAGAAGATAGGAGATTATCTCAGATTAAAAGAAACGAGAGAATTTGTTAAAGCTCTCATGGAGGAACCCGAATTTAAAGACGGGAATTCCCGTCTTTTAGAAAGTGATGATTATAAGGATTTTCCAAAATCTATAGTTGTGGTAACACGAGGTAAAAATGGAGGTACATGGATGACACCTCTTATGTTTTTAGATTTTGCGATGTGGCTAAATCCCGCATTCAAAGTAAAGGTTCTGAAATTCGTACAAGACGAAATGATAAAGTATCGCAATGAAGCCGGCGATGCCTACAACAAACTAGGCTCGGCCGTTTCAAAGATCGTTCGGAAAGACTTCATTCCCCAAGCCATGCAGAAAGTAGGCGAAGCGTTGAACTGGATTGTGTTCAACGAGCATGAAAGGAATATCCGCAACCAATACGGCGAAGAAAAGAAACAGCGGGAATTGTACGAGCTGGAAAGAAAAGTCGCCGACCTTATCAACGAGGGCTTTATCAAGAGCTACGACCAAATGATAACCTATCTGAAAAACGTTTACCGGCACAAGTACCTGCCGGCTGTATTCTCATAACCCAGAATTGTTAAAACAAGAATAGCCATGATTATAGCCAAGCAAGTTATATCCTCCATTATCGAGGAAAAGAAAAAGAATAACAAGGAGCCCTCCATAGCGAGCTTTACCGAAATACAGTCGGTGGTTATCCGGTCACTCAAATCCGAGATAAACGAGCTATGCAAAACCGGTGAGATTGACAAGCACAAGACCCTGAACGGGTGGGCATTTTCAATTACTGAAACTACAAATTAAAAAATGTTTAATCATTTGATTTACAGATATTTATATTTGTCAAAAAGTAAATAATATATTAAATTTACCATGTAATAAATAAGAACAATTATGAGCACAATCTTACAGTTTCCAAACCGTTTCACGTCAGTGGAAATTGTCAATTATGAGTAAAATTCATGAGTTTATAAAAAGAAAATAGGAACTAAATATACATGGGACGAAATAGAAAAATGGGATTGGACTATTTTCCTTTTGACATAGACACATTTCAAGATATAAGAATACGAAAGTTAATCAAGTATCAAGGCGGTAAAGCTATGACGGTATATGCTCTCCTGCTATGTCTTATCTACAAGGGTGGGTACTACATGATGTGGGACGAAGAGTTGCCCTTCATTATTTCGGAACAGACCGGGTTTGAAGAGGCATATATATCAGAAGTGATTAAGAGAAAAAGAAAAAAAAGAAATACTCTCTAACGAGAGTATAAAGAAAAAAGCGGCGTCCGCCGCCACGCACGAAAGGAAAGAAGCCTTTTATCATTCCCTTATCCCTTATGCCGACAAGTACGGGAAAGAAATGCTTCGGGCATTCTTCGACTATTGGTCGGAGATGAACGCCTCCCAAACGAAAATGAGATTCGAGAAACAGCCCACATGGGAGCTCTCCAAGCGGCTCGCCACATGGGCAAACAACGAGAAAAAGTATGAAAAAAATAGAAGAGCTGCTACCGGAAAGACCAAACAGGAGCGATATGCAGAGTTTGCAGAAGCCATCGCCGCCAAGCTGGCAGCGGGAGATACTGGCAATCTACAAGACGGGGGAGAATCTGCTCTGCCTTTTTAGCCCCGACAAGCAGACGGAATACTGCAAAAACGAGGAGCGTTGTTTCACAGGACATGCACCGAGTATTGCAAGAGTTGCCCGGACATTTGGAGATAGCGTAGCTGAATCATGGTTGTCTATACAGCTCTTTGAACTCGCTGAATTTTCAAAAGTTCGCAATGGCATGGAACCAGCAGATTTTATCGAACTGGCACGGACAATTATCTTAGGCTATGGCGGTTTTAAGCTCACCGAGTTCATGGTATTCTTCCTGCGATTCAAACAAGACAAATACGATCAATTTTTCGGCACTTTTACTCCGGGTACAGTGACAAGGTCATTGAAAAAATTTAATTCTGACAGGGAGAATCTATTGCGGTTCTATGAAGACAAAAAAAGGCAGGAGGAAAGGAACCGGGAATGGGAGCTGCGTGAAAAGGAGAAAGCGACACCCGGTCAGATTCAAGAAATTATCGACAAATACAGCAAAAAGGAAAGTTAAGTATGAAAGACATAGAGCTTTACAACGATTCGTTCCAGAATTATAAAGTCTACGGGTTGCCAAAAGCGCAGCTGATTATAGCAGACGTGCCGTATAATTTGGCGAATAACGCCTACGCCAGCAACCCCGCATGGTATATCGACGGAGACAACAAGAACGGCGAGAGCGCATTGGCAGGCAAACAATTCTTCTCGTCCGACAGCGAGTTCCGTCCGGCAGAGTTCATGCACTTCTGTTCCAAAATGCTCGTGAAAGAACCGAAAGAAGCCGGCAAGTCCCCCTGCATGATACTGTTCTGCGAGTACGAACAGCAATTCAAATTCATAGAGTTAGGACGCAAATACGGGTTAAATCACTACATACCGCTGGTTTTCCGCAAGGACTTCTCGGCGCAAGTGTTGAAAGCAAACATGAAGGTCGTCGGCAACTGCGAATACGGTCTTATCCTTTATCGTGACAAGTTGCCCAAATTCAACAACAACGGGAGAATGATTTTCAACTGCTTCGACTGGGTGAGGGACAACACCACGCCCAAATGCCACCCTTGCCAGAAACCTGTCCCGCTCCTCAAACGGTTGATAGAGATATTCACGGACAAGGGCGATGTTGTCATCGACCCGTGCGCAGGAAGCGGAACAACCCTGTATGCGGCAGCCTCATTGGGAAGAAAGGCATATGGCTTCGAGGTCAACAAACAGTTCTATAACGACGCAAATGAAAAAGTTTTGAAAAGAATACAAATTAGTTTATTTCAATAAATTATAAAAAGAATACGGATATGGGAGAAACCGAACTTATGAAAGGAGGAGAATAAATGAGAAGAACAATAAATACTATTCCAAGAGATGAATATTATACCCTGCTTCGCGATGCAGGAAGCAGGATGCGAAAGAAAATATCCCGCTTGATGGACGAGGAGCGCTCAATGATGATAAAATGTGATAACAAAGGAGAGTTTGAAAAAGCCGAGATGCACGATTTCAATGAACGAGCATTACTATTGGCATGGAATTCAACTTTCAAAACAGGAGATAAGGAACGAAATGAAAGAAATGATGAACACGATTCAATCACAAACGATAATTATTACAGATAACAATCAAACGGCAAAAGCGTATATTGATTTTTGCGACAAAAGTTTATGTGTTTCTGTTGTAAGCGATGACAAACAGTTTGATTTTGGACTTGATGAAAACTTTTTGAGAATGCTCGCTTATGGATATAAGTTAAACTGTGAGAAGTACGATAATAAGAAAGGAGGAGAGCAATGAAAGCAAAAATTAAAGGAACAGGAGAAATAGTGGAGGTTAAACAAAAAGGTACTGTTCATATTTCGTGCCCTGCATATCATACGACAGATAATAGGATAATACCTTCATTTGCACTTGAATTTGAAAAAAATATTGATTGGGAGAAACGCAGATATGAGATAGCGAAAGATATGATGACTGCTGCTGAACAACATAACAATGATACAACAGGATTCAAAAATACAATGGCACAAGCGCAATATGCAATAGAATGTGCCGATGCGCTCATAGCAGAATTGAAGAAAGGAGGAGAGCAATGATTGAACGATTAAAATGCTGTATCAACATTCTGTTTGCAAAGCAATATATCGTTTTTACGGCAGACAAATACAAGATAGGTAAGTTCGGATCAGGATATATCCGTACAAATAATAAAGCATTCTTACAAGCGGCCATTGAGGTTATAGAAGAAATAGATAGTCATCTTGTTGAAGTTAATGAGAAAAATTAATAGGTAAAGTACATAATGTGCTGCACTTGGAATTTTTAGGACGAATGAAAGGGTAAAGATATGGATCATAAGGAAATTAAAAGGTTGGTAGAAAATGGCAAAGAATTAAAGGAATTTATAGAACATAAACTGCCACAACTTAGGGAAGAAGCGAAAAAATCTAATTATGGAATAGATAAACATCATGATGGCTTTTCTACAGGAGCAAAAATACAAAGCCTTAATATAGAAGAGTTTTGTTATTCCTCATTTTCTGGAAGCTATGGAGACAGTAGCACTTATTCAGACATTTCAGGATTAGATATGAATATGTTGCGAGATTATTTTATCAAGTATCTGAATATACACAAAGATGAGATAATGTTGGGAGTTGCAGAGCTTATGATAACAGAAGCAAAAAACAATAGAACAATAGCTCTCCAAGAATTAGATGCTTACAAAGCAAATCTTTTACAACTTTTGAAGGATTGATTATGAAAATAGAAGATATTGAAAAGAAGTCATTAGAATATGCCAAAACAGCAACCCCATCTTGTGTCTTTGGAGATTTTGATAAGTACGCAATAGCTGATGCTTTCGAGCATGGTGCAAACTGGCGGATAAATTCAGTGTGGCATGAGGTAAGTGAAGAACCCGAAAGGAATAGAATATATCTTGCCCAACTTGGAGACAGTGCCTTTGATACCTTTTATGACTCTGGAAATTGGGTAAAATTTTCACGTGGAGTTAACATGCAACGTTGGGCATATGTAGAAGACTTGTTACCAAATAAACAGGAGGAATAGCAATGAGAAAAACGATATTAGATGCCTGTTGTGGGGGAAAGATGTTCTACTTCGACAAACATGACGAAAGAGTTCTTTTTCAAGACATTCGAAAGGTATCTACTCATTTATGCGATGGTAGATCATTTGAAGTAAATCCCGACATACAAGCCGACTTTACAAATATGCCCTATGAGGATAAATCTTTTTCGATGGTAGTTTTCGATCCGCCTCACTTATTAAGGAATGCTGGAAAGTCAAAGATGGCAGATATGTACGGAAGTTTGAACGAAAAAGCATCGCCAACAGGCTACCAACAAATTAAATACGGAGCTCTGTATTCAGATTGGCGTGATATGCTGGCAAAGGGATTTAAAGAATGTTTTCGAGTCCTGAAACCCGGAGGATTTTTGATTTTCAAATGGAACGAGACCGACATCAAAGTGTCGGAAGTTCTCAAACTCACACCTGAAAAACCAATATTCGGGCATATATCCGGCAAACGATCTAATACACACTGGATTTGTTTCATGAAAGATTTTATAAAACCGATTGGCAATGAATAAGCATTCAGCGAAAAGGATAAGTAAGGGACATTATATTTATCGTGGATACAAAGTTTATTGTATCGGCTATTATCCACCTGAAAATCGTATAGTATGGGAAGCCGTAGACCATGACGGAAGCGGTTTTGCACACTCATTTTCATTACGTGATACAAAAATGTTGATTGATATAGACTTAAAAAGAAAAGAATATGACAGTACAAGAATTGATTGACGAACTTATGAAAGTAAAGGATAAAAGTAAGCCTCTTTATTCTGCTGAATTTGAAGAAGAATATGACTTTCCCGTTCAAGTCGAAATAAAGGAAATGAAAAAGTATATTAGAGTAGAAACCTATGAAGAATAATTAAAGAAAAAGAGTATGACTAAAAGAAAAATTATGTTCTCAGATAAGTATGGTTTGACCCAAGCCATACTTGAAGGTAGAAAGACTCAGACGAGAAGGATTATAACCTATCCTAAGACATTCAAAGGAAAAGATGTATGTGGACTTTATGTGTATAGATGGAAAGCAGATGGAGTTATTACAGAGATATGTATGTATGATAGAGATGAAATCTCCATTGACGAAGGGCAGATATTACCAAAATACAAAATAGGTGAAATCATAGCCATAGCTCAAAGCTACAATTCCTTTTACAATGATGAGTGCAATCCTAATTTATTCCCAAACGGTGCAGGCTGGACAAATAAAATGTATGTGAAGCCAGAGCTAATGCCACACCAAATACGCATAACTAATGTACGTGCTGAACGGTTACAAGATATTTCAGATGAAGATTGTTTGAAAGAGGGAATAATAAAAGGCAAAGTCGGCAGTGAAGATACCCATTTTATGGACGCATATTATATTCCGACATTAAAAAAAGATCCTTTTTGCACGCCACAAGGGGCTTATTCATACTTAATCGACAAGATAAGCGGTAAAGGCACATGGGAGAACAACCCCTATGTATTTGTGTATGATTTCGAACTGGTAAAGTGAAATTATGGAAGTAGATAAAATAGAGGCATTTGATTATATGCTCCATCTTTTTGAGGAGTGGCGGGATAATCATGAAACGATTAAGGGCAAACCGTTTCCTAAACTTACAGCCATGAAGCTGCTGTTTTTGGCTGCTGCTCCTAAGAAAGATGGAGGCGATGACCTTTTGGATATATTCGATAATTTCTATGCTATGCCATATGGCCCGGTAGAGAGTGATGTATATAATGCAATGTGCGAAGATAAACTTCCTTCGTTTTCGGTTAAATATCGTAGTATTGAACCAAGAGAAGGTGCGGAACCGTATAACGCAAAAAGATATAATTGCAAGCTTTATCACAGAGTAAGAAATGCTGTAAATGACCTGAGAGAGAAAAACGAAAAATTGGTATTACTAAATGCTTTTGAACTAGTAGAGATTACTCATAGATGGTCTAGTTGGGATCGGGCGATGGATTTCGCTGAATTTATGGGGCAAATGAGTGCCAAGATGTCTATTGATTCTATTAGGGATTCAAGCAAGATATTCGATTTAAAATGAAATATAATCATGGAAGGGAAAGAAGTAGGAGTATAGATGAAAGGGAATGCCTGTACATTCCCATAGAAAGCGAAATCACGCACTTTTCTTATCGCTCACCAAGAACGAAAAGTATTTAGACCTTTTAGGGTAAATCTTTTTACCGTTCTTGATGATATAACGGCAGAATATGCGGATTTTCCCACTTTCATTTTGAACTTGATCTTTCACATTAACACCTCCTTTCCGTTTTGCCTGCCGACCTGTATCGACAAGCTATAAGTTGCACCCTGTCAAGTGCAACTAAAAAAAGCCCAAAGTTACAGGACATTGGGCTTAATGTCTTTCTCACACGAGAATGGACAAGATGATGGCGAATGACAGTTCGCCGGATCGGAGGTGTTAATGTTCCGAATCAAGTTCGATGCAAATATACTTCGATATTTAGTTATCAAATATCAAATTAACTCTTTTAATAGTTTAGTTAACATTGTTATATTATGAGTAAAAAGAAAATCTACATCTCCCTACCCATCACCGGCAGGGACTTCGATGAAGTGGAAAGTGAAATACTATACGTTTCGGGAGTCCTCGAAAGGGAAGGCTACCGTGTCGTCACACCGATAGACTTCGATGTGAACCCCGATTTGGACAAACCCTATCATGAACTTCTGGGAAACGATATAAAGGCTCTTATGGAATGCGACATGATATGTCTTTGCCCCGGTTGGGAAAAATCCAAAGGCTGCCGGTTAGAACATTTTGCGGCTAAACTATGGGATAAAGAGATAATGGAATTTGAACGATTAAAATGAAATATGATTATGGAAAGACAAGTAGGAGAAATATTTGAGTACAACGGAGAATGGTATCAGTGCGTGGAAGGAACAGGATGTTATAAATGTGCCTTTTATGATAAGAATATTTGCATTGCTAATAATCCGCATTGTACATGTAGAAGTGATAAAAAGAATGTCATATTCAAGAAACTTGAAAAGGTAGGAGAACCTGAAATTATAAATGGAAAGAAAGTACAGTCAATTGTAACTGGATACGTAGGCTGTGCCTTCTGTATCTTCAAAAAAGGAGGAGCATGTTTAAGTGGTGGTACATGCAAAAATAGAGGCACAAGAATCTATGTAGAAATTAAACAAAACAAAGAAGATATGGAAGAAAAGAAATTGAATCTTAAACCCTTTGACCTTGAAGCAGCCAAAGCTGGCAAGCCAGTATGTACAAGAGACGGGAGAAAGGCGAGGATTATTTGCTTCGATGCCAAAAGAAAAGATGGGAAAAATATAATGGCTCTTATTCCAAGCAAGGAATATCCCGGATTTGAAGATTTGGTTGCTTATCCTAATAATGGCAATTATCATGGAGGACATGAGAATGACGGCGACCTCATGATGCTCCCAGAAAAGAAAGAAGGATGGGTGAATATTTACAATCGTAATAGGCCTCGTACAAGTAGTGAGAATTGCTATATTATGACAGGAGTTTCTGTATTTGAAACCAAAGAGGGTGCAATATCCTATATAGATAAGGATAAAGAATATATTGATACTGTTAAAATCGAGTGGGAGGAGTAATCATGGACATTGAAATATTGAAAGAGGAGTACAGCCGCAAGATGGAGAAGGCTCTGAGAAGGGGTGACTTCGCTCTGTTTGACAACTTACGAAGGCAATACGACCGACTACTGCAAACCCGTGAGCAAGTCACGGCAAAAACAATTACCGACACCATGAGCAAAGAGGACAAAGATAAATGTAATCGCCTCCTGAGAAAAATCCCAGTGTTGGCGGACATTGCAGAATCCTCCGCCGTCGATTTACTTTCACTACTGAAAAAATATGACGGTACTGTTACCCTTCCTATGTTGGAAGAACTGCGGGCGTTCAACCACATCGCCCGTGACCTGCGATCCATCATAGACCGTGTAGGCGACGAATCTTTTGCCATTTCCTTTGGAGATACATGTGACAGGGTGAACGAAAAAATCGAAAGCATATTTGATGAAAATTAGGAGTAAAATATGAGTTATAAAAAATTATTTGAAACATGATTGAGAGTATATACAAGTCATATCCTTTCTGCGAGAATTGGGAGAAGAAACATTGCAAGAGTGTCATTGAGGAAGCCTATCAGTGGGGTGAACAACTCAAAAAGAAAAATATTAAGCAAAAAATTAATACAAGAATAAACATGATGAGATTTTATAATGGGACGAAGCAGGATATAAATGGGAACTGCAAAGTTACCAAAAGTTAAACTCCTGATTATGAGCAAAATAAGGCTGTAAATATTTGGTTAACTCACTGATAATGAGTATCTTTACAATACTAAAACAAACATATTATGATTACTCAAAAACAAATAGAAGAGATTAATTCTATAAATTCTCTGAGAAGAATACATAAAAACGAAGGTCTTAGTTTTGCTTACTCTTTATACGATTTTTTGGTGTCTGAGAAATATGAAACATCTGTTGATTTTGAAGTCTTTTTACCATCTAAAGGCTTTAATCTTCAAAGACCTTATGTTTGGACAATACATCAACAAGAAGAATTTATTTGGTCTTGTTTATTTGGGCGTACAATACCTCCAATAGTATTTATTCAACATGAATATAAAAATTACCTTGTTATTGATGGAAAGCAAAGATTACTTACTTTGAAGCGATTTATGCAAAATATGTTTCCTATACATTACAAAGGTTCTGAAGTCTATTGGAGTGATTTGGATAGCAATGCTCATTATCAAATTTCAACAAGAGTACGATTAACTTATACTACATATTACTCTTATGACGATCAACCGATAACAGATGATGAAAAGATTATTATATTCAATTTTCACAATTTCACAGGAACTCCTCAAGAAGAAGCTCATAGAGAAAAGTTAATGAATAGTTTATTGAACAAATAGTAGTAGAAACCACAAAAACATAAGAGCAATGAAAACATTTGATTTTTATCAGGACCGCAAAGTAACATGTTGGGAGCGTACTCAGTTTTCTATCGAAGCAGAAAGTTATAAAGAAGCGTTAGAAATAATAAAATCATGGGGAGGTGAAGATGTACTTTGTTTTGAAGATGACAAGCAAATAATGGTTACAGACGGAGAAACTTTATATGAAACATCAGAGGCTATTTCTCCTATTGATAATGGAGGTAGACCAACTATAGAAGTATTTGATAGTACAGGTAGCAAAATTACTGATAATGTCATGAAAACACGATTATGAAAGTATATAACTCAAATGGTATATTGGTAGCAGAAGGCTACTTGGTGTCCAATCCTAATTTTGTCCCCAAAGGTGAATACAAAGAAACAGAATTGGACAGATACAAGCGTAGTGTTGATTTTCGGATAACGAACTGTGGTAACAGGTATGAAATCATCTTCAATAAGCCTGTTGTTCTCAAAGAGACACGCTCTATCAAGCGCATAAGCAGCAAAAACAGTTACGCATACCTTGTTACAGAAAAAGCCTTAGAAAGCCTGAAAAAGCAATATACTCACGCTTGCGATTTCTAATCTTATTATCATAAAAAGTTTATTTACAAATTAAATTATCATACGATGGACAAACAAATAGCATCTGTTTATGAAACATACGACTACGATAAGTTTCATATCATGGAAAAAGGGAATAGGGAAATTGACCATTACAAGAAGATTGCAACTCAAATGAATGAGCAATTCCTATTTACAGTTATTATTGTGAATGAAAAATTTGAAATAATAGATGGGCAAAACCGTTTTCTTGCATCAAAGGAACTACATAAACCTATAAGATACATCATAGTAGAAGGATACGGCGTTGAGCAGGTGCGTATGTATAATATGGAAGCTCGGAATTGGCAAAAAAAAGACTTTGTTAAATCCTATGCAGATGAAGGTAAAAAAGAGTATGTGAAGATAATGGAGTTTCAAAAAAGGTATCCAGATTTCCCAATCTCTATATGCGAATTTTTCTTGCGAATGTCTTTGACTTGTGATTATGATAAAAAGAGACACCTAAACCATAGTGCCATACGAAGAGGTCTTTTTGTTATAAAAGATTTTGAAACCTCATGCAAACTAGCAGATATGGTAATGGCTTATAAACCCTTTTGTGAAAACCAGAGTTCACCAATATACAGGAGAAGGGAGTTTGTAGCAGCTATTATAAAGCTATATCGATGTGAAGACTTTGACAATGAGCTCGTATTAAAGAAAATAAAACTCAATCCCCGTGCTTTCACTCCATGTGTAAATTCCGATGATTATATCAGAATGATCGAAGATATAGTGAATTTCAGAAGTAGGAATAAGGTGAGATTTAATGTATATTCAAAATAGCAATAAAGGCAGTAAATATCGCTGATTCTCTCACAGTAGAGTTTAAGAAATATATTTCATTTCTTAAATCTTGCTACCTGAAAGGAGTGTCAGCGATATTACTGTATCTGTATCAAATTTGCCGCTCAACGGAGAATGCTGGAAAACACTAAAACAGGCGAATATAGTAAATTAAACAAATTTAGTCTTAAAAGTATATGAAATTCATACACTTTTGATATTTTTGAAAAAAAATCGTATGAAGTAATACGAAACATGCCTATGGACGAAATAACCGCTATATTAAACAGTGCCCGACCCGTTGATAATATTATCAATGACTTAAAAAGAAAATCCGTTTGTGTTCCTTCATGGGAATTTCTTATTAAAGCGTATGAACCATCATTCCATGAAATAGCCAAAGATACTATAACACGAAAAGATAAAATACGCAAAGACGGGACAAAAGAAGAAGCATCACGCATTTACATTGGCCTTGAAAAGCTGCTTACAAAGCGTATGACTGAGTTCATGTTTGCCATTCCTGTAAAACGTATCTACCACAACACAGAAGGATTTGAAGTCCGCCAACAGATAGCAAAGGCTATAGAGGCAATTTACAAGTATGCCCGAATCGATACAGAAAATATTAAACGTGCAAATGCGTATTTCGCCTCATGCGAAATTTTCACAATTTGGTACGTAGTAGAAAAGACCAATACATTATATGGTTTTAATAGTAAGTATAAGCTAAAATGCAAGACATACTCGCCAATGGAGGGAGTAAAACTATATCCATTGATCGACGAGCTTGACGATATGCTTGCAATGTCCTTTGAATACACCAAAAAGGTAAAGGACGAAGTAATTACTTATTTTGAGACATACACATCGGACAAACATTATAAATGGAAACAAAATGGTAAAGGTTGGGAACCTGTCGGTACTGTTGAACAAATACGATTAATGAAAATACCCGGTGCATACGCATTTAGACCTGTACCTATATACCACGGATTAACTCGTATTCGCAAAGAATTGGAATATACACTTTCTCGTAACTCCGACGTGATTGCCTATAATTCAGCACCAATTTTGAAAATAGCCGGTGGTATAAAAGGTGGAGAAGATAAAGGAGAAAGCCGTAGAGTTTACCGTGTGGAATATAATGGAGACGTATCGTATGTATCATGGTCGCAATCTATCGAAGCATTGAAGTATCACGTGGAAACCCTGCTTAAACTCTATTGGATGCAATCGCAGATGCCGGACGTTTCTTTTGACAACATGAAGTCTTTGGGGAACATAGGTTACGATGCCAGACAAATGCTTTTGACTGACGCCCACTTAAAGGTTGGAGACGAAAGCGGCTCATGGATTGAGCTTTTCGAACGTGAGGCAAGTGTCATCAAAGAATTTTTGAAGCACATGAACACATCATGGGCAAGCGAAATTGATAATATAGAGATTGAACATATCATTACCCCCTTTATACAACAAGATGAAGATGCCACAGCAGATCGCTTATTGAAACTTAATGGCGGAAAACCAGTCATGTCTCAGCTTGAATCTATCCAACAGGCAGGTTATAGCAATGACGCGCAGGCTACATTGGAACAGATACGGCAAGAGGAGACTATCACTTCACAAAGCAGGGTCGACAATATATTCGGATAGTCAGCAATTTAAATACTGAAACATTATGAGAAAAAGAATATCAATGTGGCTCATTAAGTTATCTTATAAAATCAATCCACAAGAAAGATTGAGCAATATTGAAAGTGTTGATAACTACGAAGCAAGGAAGCTTGGCGTCTGCCTTGTCCTGACTAAAAAAGAAATCAAGGATTACCGAAAGAAGAATAAAGTTGACGAAGGGTGGTCCAACCGTAAGGCTGTTGAAATGCTTGTCTGTGAAACCAAGAATGAGATACGCAAGTCAATCATCAACTCCATCAATCAAAAAGATTTGATTGAATATACAGTCTGCAAGGTTGGGGACGAGATCCATGTGAGAGGTGAAATCAAAGTGTACATCAAGAAAGAACAGTAAAATGAAAGTTCCAGTTGATAATATGACTTTCGCTGAAAGTGAATACCACCGTGGAGATAAAATTTGGACAGCCCAAACACTCTATGACTTTGCAAAAGTAAAAGAATACCCTATACTTGATATGCCCTTATGGAATATTGACTTGACAGCAGAGCCGTTTGAGTGTAATCAACTTCATAGTTTTATATTTCAGTGCAAACGGGTGAATCAATGTTCTCTTGAATATCCTATTATTCTTGATGATGTAGGACAAATCGCCGATGGATACCACCGCTTATGTAAAGCAATACTAGAGGGTAAAGAAACAATTAAAGCTATTCGTTTATTGGAAATGCCAGCACCTGACAGGGTTGAAAATAAATAATACGCAATGGCAAAGCCCAAAACTCCAAATCAGAAACGCAAGTACGGCGAGCTGAATAAACGGCTCGCCAAATACGTCATGCTTGTGGAATCCATATACGAGGATTTGAATTTAGAGGCGGCTAAAATAGTCGGAATTACCGATTTTACCATTGATAGGCCGTTTATGTGGTCGGATTATCCCCAAACAAGAAAACGGATAAGAGACTTACAAGAAAGGTTCGTTGAGGACATCGGAGCTGTAATATATAGTGGCACTTCTGAAGAATGGAAAAACAGCAACGAAGTTCAAGATCTTCTTGCCAACAAAGTATTGCAAACTTATGGCGCAACCATAGGAAAGGAGAAATACGAAATCCTATACCAGCCCAATAATGATGCATTGAAAGCGTTTCAGCAACGTAAGGATAAAGGATTTACTATATCAGATAAGTTGTGGAATCAATCGACTCTGTATAAGCAAGAACTTGAAGAATCCATATCATGTGCCATTCAGAAAGGTACGAGTGCAATTATATTAAGTAAGCAAATCTCCAAATATCTGCTTGACTTCCCGCAACTACAAAAAGATTACAAGGAAAGGTTCGGAAAAGCTTCACGGGCAATGGATTGCGAGTATCGTTCTATCCGTTTGGTTGCTTCCGAAATCAATATGGCATACCGCCAAGCAGAAAACCTACGCTGGCAACAGATGGACTTCGTGGTGGGATATGAAATCAAGTTGAGCAACAACCATACTTGCAACGGAAAGCCTTTCCAAGACATTTGCGATATACTAGCCGGGAAGTACCCGAAAGACTTCCAATGGACCAGTTGGCATCCCCTTTGCCGGTGTTACAAGATACCCATTCTAAAAACCGAAGAAGAATTTTGGGAATGGGACGGTCGGAATGAAGCCACGACAGCAAGCGTGAACGAAGTTAAAGACGTACCGGACGCTTTCAAAAAGTGGGTATTAGATAATCAAGAGCGCATCAGCACAGCAAAAAAACGTAATACTTTACCATACTTTTTGCGTGATAATAAATCCGTTTATCAGAAAATAACAGTTGAAAGTTCCATTTCGGAAATTGTAAAACGAGCATCATCAGTGGGAGATGAAGTACAGTCCATAGCAGAACGGATCGCAATAAAAAATGGTGGTTATGTTACGCCTATTAATTTCAAGAGTACAACTTCTATCACAAGAAAAGTCATCACAGAAGGTATAACTCCATACGATATTAAAGATGCTGTAAGAACAACCATAATCGTTCCGAAGTCCCGAATAGAAGATGTGTTAGAAGAACTGTACAAAACGGAAGGCTTCTTACGCCTTAAAAGGCAAAAACCAGAATCATTCATGGTATATAGTGGAAACATCGTAAACATAAGAACCACAAATGGTCTTACTGCGGAAATACAAGTTAATACGGAACGTATGATTTTTGCAAAAGAAAGGCCGGAAGATGCGAAACGTATTCTTGGGAAAAAACGTTGGGAAGAAATACATAATGAGACAGGAATGGAAGGTGGTCTCGGACATAAATATTATGAGCAATGGCGCATACTCGATAAATCAAGTAATGAAGCACTAAAAATAGTAGAAAAATCTATTGAATATTATAGTCATTTCCGATAAAAATAATTATCTTTACATATAAATATGAACCCAAATATCCTACAAAAAAAATTACAAGCGGGTGAAGAAGTCTATATTTTAGACGATTTTGAAGAATCTGCAATACGTCTTGTTCTTGAAAATGGAAAGACAAATGCTTTCATTAAGCACAAAGGAAGACGCAATGAAAAGGAAATATCACAGTCAAATGAAACCGTTTGCGAGATAATATTAGGAGGTATAGAAATACCCAAATCAGAATATGACATGTACTAAAAATTCACTATTAGAAAAAGCCCTTCAAATCGCCGTCAAAGCCCATAGATTACAAACCGATAAAGCTGGAGCAGCCTACATCTTCCACCCTATCCGTGTGGCAAACCGATGCAAAACAGATGAGGAGCGCATAGTAGCTTTATTGCATGACACGATAGAAGATACCGAAGTTACTGCTGAATATTTACTAATGGAAGGCTTTCCTCATAATATTGTGGATGCTATACTTTCTGTCACTCGTAACGATGATGAGATCTATGACGATTTCATAAAACGGTGTAGATTGAATCCTATTGGAAGACAAGTAAAGCTGCACGACTTGGAGGACAATTTGGACGTAACCCGTTTACCTCAAATAATAGAGGAAGACTTACCGAGATTGAACAAGTATCTTAAAGCGTATAAGTTTTTGCTGTCATTGTAGAGAAACGGTCATGAAGCAAATCAAGCTATCAAAACAGGAGAAGCAAGTGTTGCGTTTAATCAGCAGCGGGATTGTCTGCCCAAACACTTATCCGCACCATATATTCATTTCGTGCGTAGACTCGCTGGAAAGATTAGGTCTTGTCAAAGGTCTATGGAACGAGGGGCATGAACTTGAAGATGTCCGCATAACGAAATATGGAAAAATTTATTTTGCCACCAATCCTAACTTACGCAATCCCATAGACTGGAAATGGATTATAACTACCATCATCGCAGTAGCAAGTGCCATATTCGGCGCTATGGCCTTGTTTGTGGCTTGCTCGATAAAATACGGATAGTTCCTTTGATTTAAAGAATTGATGTTTATACAACTCTAATTTGGCATTTGTTTACACACGTCTATTTTGAGGCATATAAAAAGCGGTGAGATTAATTTTTCATCGCTTTCTTTTCATCTTTTCTGCTACAACTTTTGGGGAAACATCTTTCACCAATTTATCCGTTTAATATGTTAAAAACATACTTTTCACCTATTTATGCTTGTATATATGTCGTTTATAAAATACATTTGCAGCATATAAACATTCAAAATGACAAAATACGAACAAATAAAATTAATCCAAATAGCACTATATGTGTTACAAAAAACAGGTGGTATTGACTATTACCACTTGTTCAAGATTTTGTATTTTGCAGAATTGAAGCATTTAGAAAAATGGGGAGCACGTATCACATCGGATAGTTTCTACGCCCTTGACTATGGACCTGTACCCACATATTTATATGACGTTGTAAAAGGAGGCGATATTCCGAACACCGATTTGCTAAAGCTCTTCTCAGACAATGTCCAGTTTGCCGGTAAAGATGCTCCAAATGTCCTGTTGCCAAAGGCGGAAGTAAATATGAATTATATTTCCCAATCTGAAATAGAAGCATTAAACGCTTCGATAGAGGAAAACGCTCATCTTACTTTTAGCCAATTAAAAAATAAGTCGCATGACAGTGCGTGGTATGAAGCATACAATCAGACAGGATCAAAAGCAATATCTTCTATCAGTATGGCTAAGGCTTCAGGTGCTGATGAGGCTACACTTGAATATATAAAGGAACAAATAGAATTGGAAGACGCATTGTCATGACAAAACTATCTGATTTATTAGATGAAGATTCAATGAAAGACATTACCCGAAACACAATTAAAGTGGGCAATGTCTTTCGTATTGAAATGAATCAGAAAAATGGCATAATCCCAAAGAAAGGAGATATTTCACGTCACAAGTTCTTTATCGTACTTGGATTTGATTCTTACGGCAACATATATGGTGGAGTAATCATAAATTCCAATATCAATCAGCATGTTCCCCAATCTGTTAGAGATTGGCAGATGCCTATAAAATGTTCAAAATATTCTTTTCTTGAATATGATTCTTTTGTGGATTGTTCAAAATTAAAAAGTGCAAGTGCTGACAAGTTCAGTACATGGAAATATTTAGGGTTTATAGAATTAGAAGACGTAGAGCTTATAATCGGTACAATAAAAGAAAGTCCAAATGAAACACCAGAACATTTGGCTGTGTTCGGACTATAAACTTTTAATTCACTCTCAGAATTTGTGAATATTGTAATTTTGCATTAAACGGAATTTCGCCTTACGATTCACCGCCTTAGAAAGTCGTATAATAGCCCTCAAAGGTTAATAATATTGAATTATGTATGAAATTCATACACTTTCGAGATTCCATGCTCTAATTTTGTGCCCAATAATTAGCATTACCTCGTAAAATTCAATACTTTTGTAATGGTTACAGATGGTAATTGCATTTACCTCGCAGAGCAAGCGGTTAATTTGCTCAATAGAAGTTGGGCTTTTTTTATGCCTATACTTTTACATATTGGCGGTTGCCTATACGTAGATATTGTGTATGCTCTTCGAGGGTATTTCACCATCTGTAACCAGCGTATATGGCAGCCGCTTTTCGTTTGCCACAAACATATCTTTAAATGGTTACAGATATGAATGAATTAAAGCTATTCCAATCATCTGAATTCGGAAAAATCCGTGCCCTTGAAGTCAACAATCAACCCTATTTCGTTGGCAGAGATGTCGCAATTGCATTAGGATATTCAAATCCTGTTTCTGCAATCTCACAACACGTTGATAATGAGGATAGCGCAAAACACGCTATCCCTGACAATCAAGGATTTAAACAAAGTACAACAATTATCAATGAAAGTGGAGTATATTCTCTTGTATTTGGTAGCAAATTACCCACTGCAAAAGCATTCAAACGTTGGGTGACTTCCGAAGTTTTACCTGCTATCCGCACCACAGGCGGCTACATCTCCACCAAGCAAGAAGACACACCAGAAGAAATCATGGCACGTGCGCTAACCATTGCACAAGCCACTCTTGCCAAAAGAGAAGAACGATTAAAACAACTCGAAGCTGAAAATGCACAGAAACAAATTATCATCGAGAGAAAAGACGAGGAAATATCCATAAAGGACGATACTATAAAGGTCCTCGCCCCCAAAGGTAAATGTTACGATGAAATCATGTCGAGTGAAGGACTTGTGACGACAAACATGATAGCAGCATTCTTAGGTGTATCGGCTATAAAGCTGAACAAACTACTATGTGAATGGGGAGTTCAATACAGACAATCTTCTGTTTACTTCCTCACGGTCAAATACCGCAGTAAAGGATTTACCAAACATGTCCCTTACCCTTATATGGATAACGGAGTACAGAAATCAAGAGAACACATGTATTGGACCGAATCAGGTAGAAAGTTTGTCATTGAATTGTTCAATACCAAACTCTCGGCATAATATCAGCTATAACCATAAAGTTATTATAAATCCAAAGGGGCGGTTTATCCGCTCCGGGGTTACCCTACCCTAATAGGGTGCTTTTATATGTTTGTTAAATTATAGACGGGGCAGCCGCTTGTGAAAGTAAGCTATCCCACCGGTAGCGGACGTGTCCGGGAGGATTCCCGCTATTCCGAACATCGTTAAACAATAAACTTTTTTTATATGGAAACAACCGAATTAAAACAAGATGAGCAGACAGTAGAAGTAATCGAACATCGTAGCGTCGATACCATGCGTAACGCCGTCATCAGTGGACAGACAAGGGAGTTATTAATCATGTTGGCAGGATTGCGGGATATAGAGAACTCTTTTTGCAACTGGAAGAACAAGTACGGAATTGTATCAGATAATGATACAGATCACTTTATACAACTAACAACCCAATGCGGAACCTTGATACAGGAAAGTATCATTAAGTCTATAAATGACAATTTAGGCCGATTGGATTTTAAGGCGATATGAAACGTAATATTTTGAACATTAACATAAGAGATACCGATGTTTATAATATATCGGATCCCAATTTCCTGAACATCTCCCCTCCGAGCTTTCATGCCGGGTGGAGTATCCAGACGAACGGCAAGCCGAGAGAGAAATTTTTCTAAAATAGAATAAAAACAGATACGATTGTTTGCTAATTTGGAAACAAATTATTATCTTTGTAAATATAACAAGAAACGATATGGCCGGGCATACGATAACCATAATACTAAGCGATGAGGCGAACAGTTTTGTAAGGCAGCAGCCATTCAAGGCACAGCAGAAGATAGCGTATAATATTCGTAGAGTGCAGAGTGGTCTAATAGAAAAGGACGTTTTCAAGAAATTGGAAAACTCTGATATATGGGAGTTACGGACGCTTTTCAACGGAATTTGTTACCGTCTGTTTGCTTTCTGGGACACCAAGAAAGGGGCTTTGGTAGTGGTTACTCACGGGATAGTGAAAAAGACGCAGAAAACCCCTAAAAAGGAGATAGAAAAGGCAGAGAGAATAAGGAAAGAATATTTTAATGATAAAAAGTAACAGATATGGCAAAGATGAATTTCACACCAGCAGACAAATTGATAGATGATGTATGGGGAAAGGTGGGCACTCCCGAAAGGGACGCTATGGAAGCTCAACTCAAAGATGATTTGCAGGCTTATTACATTGGAGAGGCTATCAAGGCAGAAAGGCTCAAACAGAACCTCACACAGGAGGAATTAGGCAAAAAAGTAGGCGTGAAACGCTCTCAAATTTGTAAGTTGGAGAGCGGTAAGTGTATAATAACACTTCCTACTATGAGCAAAGTTTTTAAGGCTTTGGGAATTACAACGGCCACCCTTGATTTGGGAATAGGCGGAAAGGTTGCTTTGTGGTAAGAATATAAAGCAGGATCCATAACGAGGAGGACGCAAAACGCCCTCCTTTTTTGTCGCCTTATACTTTAAATTTAGGTCGTGATTAGGTAATAAATAAACTTAAACGAGTTACAAATGAAATCATTGCTTCATTCATAATCTTTAATTCAAATCCAGACAATACTATCCTACAATCGAGAGATACCGGCTTAAAGATTCTATTTCAGCCCGTATAACGACCTTTTGGAACTCTGCCGGATTGTTCTCCGTATGAGAGGCTTCCAGTGCCTTGTAATAGCTTATTTTGTCCTCGTTGCTGCCTTTGAGATTTACCAGTGTATAACCATTGCGGAGTAAGTATAGATTCATCAGAAGCCGAGATGTACGCCCGTTCCCGTCTATGAACGGGTGTATGCGTACCAACTCATCATGAAGGTAAGCCGCAATGAGCACCGGGTGAATGCCCTGCTCCTCCATTCCGGAAAACCTTGTCATAAAAGCCTCCATTTGTGGCTGTATCAAATACGGCTGTGGAGGGACATGTGTACTTCCCGAAATCATAACAGGCACGCACCGATAACGTCCGGAATTCTCTCTGTCTATGCCATGTAGCACAATAGCGTGTATTTCCTTGATTGTGCGCTCCGATATTTCCATACCTCCCTTTGCAAAGTCCTTTATGTAGTCTATCGCTTCAACGTGGTTAATCGCTTCAAGGTGTTCCCGCATTGACTTTCCGGCGATAGTAACTCCCTCGTTCACTACTAACTCAGTTTCTTGCAGTGTGAGCGTATTTCCCTCGATCCGGTTGCTTTCATAGGTGTATTCAATGGCAAACGCATTCTCTATCTTTTGCAGGGCATCCGGTGGTAATGGGCGCAGCCCCAACAAACGGGCTTTCAACGTGTCGCATTGAAGTAATAGCTTTGTTATTTCCTCGTTCATGGCTTAATCTTTTGACTCAATTACCTTTAACTTCGCTCCACATTTAGGACACGTCAATACAGTAGTATCGATATTGGGGCGTACTTCTTCTGGTGATACAAACAATTCCCATATATTAACTCCTAAATTAGAAGCAATTGAAGTAAGAACTTTAATTGAAGGATTCCCTGATATATGTTGGTTCAATGCACTTTGGCTAATTCCCATTCTTTCGGCTAACTCTTTTGTAGTTATACCTTTTTGCTCAATAATATCTCTTATTCTCATATCCTAAAAGTTATTTCTGTTACAAAAGTCGTTTTTTTATTAGTATATGCAAGCTATATCTTGTATAAATAAAGTTAAATACAAGATAAATCTTGCTCAAACCATTGTAAATACAAGATATAACTTGTATCTTTATATCATAAAACTAAAACAAAGATATGAAAACGAAAATCAACAAATCGCAACTTTTCAAAATGGCATGGTCAATGTATAAACGCTCTATCTCGGTTCTCGGCCGTGAGTTCTGCCAGTCATTCAGTGCTTGTTTGAGGAACGCATGGTTTAAGATGAAAGCGGAAGCCCGCAAGGCAGAAAAAGAGGCTCGCCGGTTAATGAAAAAGTCGGGACCCGCACAAAAGCCCGAATCGATTGTATTCGACTCAGCAATGGAAAGAGGTATAATAGAGTATTACAGAAACCAAAGCGGGCGTTATTGCGGAGATTGATACACCAAATACACGTGCTCTTCCAAAACAACAAGAGCGGTGGCCCGGCTATATCACTGTGGAAACAAAAGCCGGGTCACTTTAATAAAAACCAATATATTAAACCTATTGTCCGTGATACTCCATTTCATTCATATTTCATTTCAAGTTACCAAAAGTTAAACTCTTGATTATGAGTAAAATAAGGTTGAAAATATTTTGTTAACTCACTGATAATGAGTATCTTTACAATACTAAAACAAACCAATATTACTAATAATTAAAAGATAAGAGATATGAAAGCAAGTAAATCTTTAGAGACGAGAATAAAAGAAGTTATCACTAATAACAACGGTGAATGCCCATTGAAAAACGCTGTAACAATTAAATCCAGACAATACGTAGGATTTAATTACGACACCAATGAACACGAATATGTAATGTTATATTGGTCGATAAAAGAAGTTGTTAGATGCGGCAAAAGAGGTGTTGTTTATGTTTCAGACGGTATTAATCAATGGCGACCATCAGAGCTTTCAGAATCTGAATGTGAAGCTATAATGAAAGAAATAGCATAAGTTTAATCAGCAGGACTTTTTCCCTGCAAATACATAAGAGCAATGAACACATATTACAAATTTGCGCCAAACGTATTTTTGGCAAAGTGCGAAGAAAAGCACGAAAGAGGTGAGGAAATTCTAGTTACAACCAAGTATGGAAAAGAGAATGAAAGTATCGTTTTTAATCTGATATTTGAGCGTGACGGATTCTATTATTACTCCATCGTAAGGGCTGACGGATTCAACGTACAAGAATGGGCAAAACGTAGAGCCGAACGTAGACGTGAATGGTCTGTATCAGCAAATAAAAAAAGTCATGAATATTTCGAAAAGTCAAATAAGGACAGAGATTTTCTTTCACTTGGAGAACCTATTAAAATAGGACATCATAGCGAAAGACGACACAGAAAAGCAATAGCGGATGCTTGGAACAATATGGGCAAAAGCGTTGAATTTAGCGACAAAGCAACAGAACATGAAAGAGAAGCCGAATACTGGGACAAGCGTGCTACAACCATCAACCTATCTATGCCGGAAAGTATTGACTTTTATGCGCACAAGCTGGAAGAAGCCAAAGAATATCATGAAGGTGTAAAGTCAGGCAAATATCCACGTGAACACTCCTACACTCTTACTTATGCCAAAAAAGCAGTAAATGAAGCTCAAAAGAATTATGATCTTGCAGTAAAATTATGGGGGTAATAAGTGACGAATAATCATTGTTAAATCTAACGGATAAAAATCGTATGCTATCATCGATATTTTACAATCGAAAACTTTCTGCTCATATCTTGACAAGGACGATTTAAGGAATGAGTTAGAAGATATGATTAAACGATTCATTAAACGGACAGAAAAGAAAATCAACGAAAATCTATAAATCATCAGTTATGACACAAAAAGAAGCATTAAAACAATTAGAAAAGTACTGTCATGCTAATCGAATGCATCTAACCGCTTCGTCATTCTCTTATGGGTATTATGCGTTCGTAATACACGACGAATCATTTACCGGGGATAGAGTAATAGAAGGGGGCATTCCATGTCACAGGATAAGCGGGTATCTGAAACCCACAGAATTGTTGATATGGATTGATGGGTATCATGCAGGATTGCAAAATTCAAAATTAAATAAAGGGAATATAGAATGAAATGCAAATTCAGAATAATCGAAACCTACTCGAAGGTAGTGGAGGTAGAAGCAGAAAACATGGATTCCGCTCATGAGAAAGTAGAAGAAATGATAAACACAGAAGAAATCGCCCTTACTGACGATGATTTTGAAGACATCGAAATTTACCCTTATGGAAACCAAAACAAGTAAAGCTATATCCCTACTCCACTCCGGCTATTTGAAAGAAGCATTAGCTATATTCTCTACTTTTCGAGTTGGTTTCTCCAAAGAAGAACGTAGAACATTGAAGATAGCACATGAATGCCTATCCGGTAATTCTGTTTTCTATCGACAACTCGGAATCGACACAGACAAGGAGATAGAGAAAAGTAAATCATTATTATTTGAAAAGTATGGGCAGAAGTGGTTATCGTAAGTCAAAGACGGCATCGGAAATGTTCCGTGATTGCATTCGTCCATACAATAATCTGTATGAGCTTTATATGTCTGGTAAAGATGCATATATATACATTCGATGCAAGGATAAGTATGGACGTGAAATAGTGTTTGCAACTGGTTTGTTTGCACAGATACTTGACCGAAAGTCGCTGAGAGACAAAAAGTTAAACAAAGTTTAAGTAAGCAATATTTTAAACACAAACTACTGATATTCAATATATTATTTGTATCTTTATATATCCAAAATAACCACTTAAACAATAAGAGCAATGAATAGAATACAACAAATGACAGCTGAATTGAGTCAGATACTACACTCTGACACCTACCAGTTCGAAATCGATACCGAAGATTATGTTTTCGGATTCAAGAAAACCATAAGAAAGCGTACTAAAAATTTAGCAAAAGCTATTCAATTACAAGTTAAGCTAGCTAATGACTGCGGGCGTTTCCTATCCGATACGGTTAGAATAGTAGCCGTGAGAATATATAGGAACGGTGAGTTAAGAAAAGAACTCCGTGCAGAAGAAATAACATCAACGTATAACGGATAAAATACATAGCAATGGAAATATCAAAGAAATTAACAAGCAAGGAGAGTTTTGCTATTCTACACGAAATAGAAAGTCGCAAATATCCCGGCGGTATAAAATTCTCAGATTGGCAAGAGCAAAAGGAAAAAGCGAAGTTGGACGCAATCAAAAATCTCGTACCCGAAGTTGGACTTGGCTGTACGGTCTGCTATTACTCGGATAAACGAGCGGCAACAGTTACTAAAATTATTTCTCCATGCAAGATTGAGGTTACTTTCAATCAAACCAAATGTATAGACTATTATGCCAGCGAATATGAAGTCCTACCAGAATTGGAAGGAGCACCCAAAGTGTTCACCAAAAGAAGGAATGGATATTGGGTAGCAGAAGGGCATCATTACAAAGATGGAGTTCTGCTTATGTTGCATTATCAAAATCACTATATAGATCCGACATTTTAAAATTAAGAGCAATGAGAACAGCAACATTGAAAGAGCCATATAAAGGCTATAGAAACATAATTCTAATTGAATATTGGCCGAACATGCATAAATGGGAAGTCGAGATTTGTGGAAGTGGTAAACATATTTTTGTATATGAAGACGAATTTGAGGAGGATTAAGCCATGACATACGAAGATTTGAAAGAAGAAGATGTTAATAAAATGCGGAATCTTAATCGCAAGAATCACTACTGTCTATCTTGCAAAGAATTGGAATCACTTGCCAAGAAACATCAAAACCATCGCAAAATTGGTGATGAATATACCTGTTTACTTATAGAATATCGATTAACTGATATAAATTTCCACACCGAAGCGTCATTGTTACACGCTGGAGAATATGAAAAAGTCATAGAAATAATAAAAACGTGGTAGTTTAGACAATTTTAGCACTAAAAGTGAATGAATTTCATATACTTTTTATATATTTACACCGTAAAAAGAACAAAAAATGAAGATTTTTACATCGTATTTCGGTAATAGCCGAAAACTGAAAGAGGCGGGAGTTAATATGATTTGCGTAGCAATCGGAAAACCCAGATTTATAGCTGGTATTCCACAAATGCTGAATGTTTGCCCGACTCGTTATATGGTAAGTGGACCTTGTTCCCACGATGAATACCTAAAACTTTACGACAGAATATTGGCAAGCCAAGATGCGAACCAAGTCGTGAAACAAATTGAAATGTTAAGCGGAGGAAAAGATATTGCTCTCTGCTGTTACGAAAAACCGGGTGATTTCTGCCATCGTCATATTTTGGCAAAATGGCTTACCGAAAAAACTGGCATTGAAATAACAGAGTTCGGAGTAGTTGATAAGAAAGAACCTAAGTACGAACAAGCAAGTTTGTTCTAAAGATATGTGTGAGGCTTTTTATGGTTATGGATACACACGTCAATTGAAAACGGAAACCATTGGCAGCTTGGAATAGACAAGCATTTGCGGAAATAGCTCATCGGTAGAGCGTTGGCATTCCAGCCAAAGAGTGGGGTTCGATTCCCTGTTTCCGCTCTAATGCCGTTAAACTCGGCTCGTTGATTGAGGTTGTGTAAAGTAAGCGACAAGGTTCGATTCCTTGCATTTAGTTGGTACTGCAAACAATCTGACAGCGTGGAAAGACACGCAAATTTGGTAGTATGGCGGAATTGGTAGACGCTGACAACTCTTAGTAGACTTGGTTACGATGTTATGAAAACTGGGCATCATTGTAAAACGAACCAATCCAGTGTTACACGGAAGATGTAGAAGATTGCCAAGCATTGCAGGTTCGAGTCCTGCTGCTACCTCAACCCTTATAGTAGCGATAAGCAAAAGCAAGAAGATTAAAGCTTGTGCAGTTTACGGGGTGATGGAAATTGCCATCTGACACGACTGAAAGAAGCCGAAGAATTGTATAAGTGTTCTTGCAAGTAGCTTGAAAGATGATTGAATTTGCGTTAAGCCTGCCGGGAAAACGCTCGGCAAGCTTTAACGCAAAATGTATATGAAGTTATATACAACCTAAATATATGGACGAAAAAGGACTAATAAGAGCATGTGAAGACTCCGGCTGCGGTTGGAAGTGTTGTTCGTTCGGATCGGACGGACATATTGTAATTTTCCCCCATGAACTTGACGGGTATGAAAAAGAAATCTCCCATTTACAGATTATAGATGATGATTACTTTGGCGGTAAAAAGGTAAAATGTATCGCTAAAGACTGTAAATCATGTGATAATGGCTACAAACCTATCATGTGTAGAACTTATCCTTTGTGGGTAAAGTCGGTAAAGAAAGGTCTTGTTTTCCGTAGCGGTAAATGTCCGTTGAAAAATGAGCAACTTGCTAAGCATAAGGAATTTGTATTAGACATTTTCGACAATTATAGAAAAGCATTATTGCCTAAAGTCGATATAGACACATTCCTTTCTAAAGCATGGATTGACCGTTACGAACCATTGTTCCCGACGCATAAAGGTAGCATAGAATACAAGATGCAAGTGAAATCTTTATCTATGTCTGACATTACTACCATAGAAGAAATGGAACAAAAATTGCTCTCTGATCCTGATATGTGTTTCGCTTCGGAACCGGAAGATATAGTCAAGTGCTTACAATCTGGTTGCAGTTACGGATTATTGGTAAATGATAAGCTAGTTGCTTATTCGCTTGCATATTTCACTGAATATGGTACTGCCTACATAGATAAATGCTTTGTCCATGCTGATTATAGGGGAAACGGATTTCAATATGTACTTATTAATGCGAATATAGCGAGGTTAGTTGCTAATGGCGCACATGAAATATTTGCTATGACTTCTCCAAAGAATAAAGCAAGCATTAGGAGTTTTACTAATGCTGGATTTCAATTTAAGCGAGACACTAAGTACAAAGGGATTGAACGTTTAATTTTAAAGTGGGAGCTATGAAAGTTATAGTTTATACCAAGAATATAATTGGGAATATCGAAAAGGCGCAAACACTTGTTAATGCTCCTATTTCGTTAATGTTCAAAGATTTCTACGAGGATATTTATGGACATATCGCGGATAAAATAAACAATAAGATTTTTGGTCTCCATTTAAAAGACAGTATATGCTATTCTATCGGTAAGGCAGCCAGACACCAGAATGGGGCAGTTGCCGTTACTACGTATGATGCAATGGATTGTGTCGTGAATAGATGTATTAATAATATCTACATCCCTATCGATGGTTTTGATAATAGAGAAGGTGTAAGCCTATATGAAGCAAAACAGATAGCCAGAATGGTTCGTGCATGTGATGACAATTCTCATGCCTATGGAATGATTACTTCTGGTTGCCTGAATGAAAATAGACCGTCACTACGACGATTGTATGATATATGGAATACACTGAAAACAAGTACTGAATCAATTAGTTTGGGTGGTAGCTTTTGGCTGGGACAAAACGAAAGACTTCCGGATTTCATTAGCGATGTACGTATAGGAGAGTATATGTTGTTTGGCACAATTCCGTATAATGAAGATGAATGCAAATTAGGGAGGAATGGCATTGAATTAAGTACTAAAGTTATAGGTGTTTTTCCGGACCGCAACCAAATACTTCTTGATTGCGGCTATTCTATGGCTGATATGCAGGATTGCTCATGTGCAAATAGAGAATTGGTCTATTCGGATTGCTCCAGCGAATACACTATGATGAAGTGTTGTGGCAGAGCTTCAGATTATTGCATTGGTGATGTTGTTACGTTTGTTCCCAATTATAAATCATTAGTCAAGTTGAGATATGCAGAACATGAATATAGATAAACCTTGGATTGACTATATTGCCAATCGTACATTTGGCATGGAATTGGAGTTTGCCGATGGTGAAAAACAGCGTATCCCACTTCCATCCGGTTACAAGTGGACGGACAACAAGTTGACCATGATGAATAATTCGGATGGTTCGGCTGTTACACATCACGGTCAGTTTGGCGGTGAGATAAACACTCGACCATATCATTATTGTATGGAAGATTTGCAGGAATTGAAGGACTTCATTCAGAGCATGAAAGATGCAGGGAGCTATCTTATGTGGAATGAAGGCTTTGATGCACATCTGTACATTAGGGATATGGATTTGGATGTTATTAAGCGTATGTTTGTCCTCTCTTATTATACTGCATATCCTATCAAGCGGATATTTGACATCGCGGAATGGTGGGAAACGAAATACCTTGTGCCTAGCCCACCTTGGGATGTGGTAAAGCGTGTACTGGAAGCCGATAATATCGATAACTTGCTGAAGGTCTTTAATAATGGTTCAGACAGAGGGCATATCCGGTATTGGCTTAATTTATGTTCCATTGAGAAGATTGGAACGGCAGAGTTTCGCATCTTCAATAGCTCTTGGAACTTCGACAAGGTGCTGGAAACAATCAAGTTCATGTATTCATTTGTAGAGTATGCCTACTTACATGAAGATATGGAAGAGTATAAGCAACTTACTACAGTTGATAGGTGTCTTGAGGTGTTTCATATTGACTATTCTAAAGTTCCCCAAAGGCATAAACCGCTACTTTGGGCGGCAGAACACTCGGATAATGTTACGGTAGTAGGCTCTATGTTCAAGAAGTCAAACCGGATGCTTTCTTTCATCAAAAAAGAGGCTTCAAGATTTGATGTCGCCCATGTGGTAAACTCATACTACATGGATATAGAACAAGTGCTTACTAACCGTGAGATAAAGGTATATACGAAAGAGTATTTTATCTATCTTATGTATAAAGCTATTAAGGGAGAGATAAAAGAGCTACGTTTCAACGACGAGTATAGTTTCATGGATTTACAGTCGGACAATCCTTCCGAAATGGTAGCTGTTATTCATCTTTTCAATGCCATAAAAAAGCATAAGAACTCACAGGATATTTACCATAAGTCACTATATGATGACTTCGTGTCCCGTTTAGATTACTACAAGAAGAAATACACAGAACGTTATCAGAAACTCGTTGATAATCTGAAATCAAAGAACATTGAAGTTCTGTATTGTGCTGATATTTCGGATGCTATACTTAATTGCAATGAAAATGATATTTTGATTTATCAGAATGAGTTTCATTCCGGTATGAAAGCTACAAGCAATGCTTTACAACGCTTCTTGTTGAATGATTTCGGTTGGCAAGAAAGAATCCGTACAAAATATTCTGAGATAGATGAAGAGCAGGTGAATTACATGGCATTGTCGCAACATGGTTTCATGGGACGCAGAGAGGTATTCAAAGACCAGAGAACTTATATTTATTCCAATGTAAGTAGTACTGGTGATAGCAGTTTTAATAAACGTGCTATTACTCCATTAAAGTACAAACGTTTACCAGATGATTATTCCATTTCTGAAAATAGCAAATTTCGTTTTATGCGTGCTTCTATGTCAGAGATAGATTATCTACGTATGATATATTTGAAGAAAGGTATAGTATTAGGCTCGGCTCCATTCTGCTATTTATGGTTCTTAGATAATTACGTATTTGGAGCTTGTATGTTTGATTTCTTAAAAGTCAGCAAATACGGCATGGATGCAGTTTGGATGAAGTCAGATTTTGTGATAGACCATACTATACCAAAGCTAAGCAGATTACTTATTACAGGTGTGCTTTCAACTGAATTTAAAGAGGAATTGAATATAAGATACAAGCATGAATGTGGTATAATTGCCACTTCTGTGTTTACTGATAAGCCCGTAAGTATGAAGTATCGGGGAGTATTCAAGTTACATGAAAGATGCGTTGGTAAACTTCACTATATTCAAGATTCAGGTATTCGTGGAAATTTAGATGAGATTTTAAAAGCATTTGTACAGAAATATGGTAACGAACCTAGAAAGGAGTAATATGAAAAAATTTAAAATTGAGGAAGTTCAACTCTCTGACATTAAATTTGTCAAGAAGAATGCTCATTTTATGAGCAATGACACATTTAATGCACTTGTTAATAATATCCGTAGAGATGGGCAGCTTTCATCTGTTCCATTTTGTGTAAAGCATAATGATGGTACATATACAGTTGTCAGTGGTAATCATAGAACACAGGCAGCAAAGATGGCAGGTCTTACTTCTATTCACGTAATGTATATTGATGAGAATAACACTTCCAACGATTGGCTATTAGCGACACAACTCAGTCACAACAGTATTGTTGGTCAAGACGATGCGGAGGTATTAAAACAGCTACTTGATGAAATAACTGATGTTGCCTTAAAAGAATACGCACACATCAGTAACGAAGTATTGGAAAGTGTAAAGGATATTAATTACACAGTAGAAATGCCGAATAACGAAATTGTTCCTGTAACGCTGATGTTCATAGACACGCAGAAAGCATCATTCGACAAACTCATGGAAACGCTAGAGTGTTATTCGGAAAAAGAGTTGGGAAATCTTACTCTTGTAGATATGGAAACCATGCACCATTTAAATGAAATCAGTGCAAAAGTCCAAGCGAAATATAAAATCAAGGCTCAGGCATTAAGCATTTGTAAGATGTTGGAAATAGTAAATAACGTATTGGAGGTAAATAAAGATGGGACAGAAGTTTAGGATTCCTGTAAAGAAAAAGAAAGAGATTTTTCTGAATGCACTTGATGCAAGACTGCTTAACGTTACGAAAGCGTGTGAGGCAGCCGGAATATCTCGTTCCATTGCATACAAGTGGAAAGAGAAAGATGAAGAGTTTAGGAAGCAATGGGAGGAAGTAGAAGAAGCGTTCAAAGATAAATTAGAAACTGTTATGTTCTCAAAGGCTTTGACAGAACAAGACAACACAATGCTCATTTGGCTTAGTAAGACCAAAATGCGAGAGAGAGGATATGTTGAGAGGCTGGAACAGGAGGTTACTGTCAATCCATTTGAGAAACTGATGCAAGAATTGCCTGATGATGAGGAATGAGCCATGTACGCAAGGACATACGCTACTTAAAGTCATGGATAGAAGACTGGAATAGGTTTTGCCGTGATGTTTTGAAGGTTCGTTTAGACAGCGAGCAGCAATCTATCATATCCTCTGTCCAGCACAATCCTATGACAGCTGTTGCATCAGGTACAGCTCGTGGTAAGGACTTCGTTGCAGCATGTGCTGCTATGTGTTTTATGTACCTCACTCCACGTTGGAAAGATGGCAAATTATCCAAGAATACAAAAATTGCCATGACTGCACCAACAGCAAGGCAGGTACAGAATATTATGATCCCGGAAATCTCACGCTTGTACAGAAATGCAGTTTTTCTTCCGGGAAGATTGTTGTCTTCGGGTATAAAGACTGATTATGAAGAATGGTTCCTGACGGGGTTTAAGGCTGGTGATGACAATACTGAAGCATGGTCTGGGTTCCACGCTGTGAATACAATGTTCGTCGTTACTGAAGCATCGGGTATTTCAGAAGCAACATATAATGCTATTGAAGGTAACTTACAGGGAAATTCCCGTTTACTCATCGTGTTTAATCCTAACATAACTACGGGTTATGCCGCACGAGCCATGAAATCCAATCGATTTGCGAAATTCCGTTTAAACTCACTCAATGCAGAGAATGTAGTCAAAAGGAAATTAGTTATTCCCGGTCAAGTAGATTATGAATGGGTAAAAGATAAAGTGATAAATTGGTGTTCTCCCATTCAGAAGGCAGATTTTAATGAAGGAGAAGGTGATTTTAAGTGGGAAGGTGGTCTATACCGACCTAATGACCTTTTTCGTGTCAAGGTACTTGGTATGTTTCCAAAAGTCTCCGAAGATGTACTTATTCCGTATGAATGGATAGAGATTGCAAATGATAATTGGAATCGTTTACAAGAAGAAGGTTTTACACCGTCTAAATCATGTAAGATTGGTTCTGATGTTGCTGGTATGGGTCGAGATGAAAGTGTACTTTGCCCTCGATACGGAAACTATGTCCCTAAATTTGAAGTTCACCAATCTGCTGGAAAAGCGGATCACATGCATGTCGCAGGAATGCACATCATATATCTTTCTGACAAAAAATCCAAAGCGTACATCGATACAATAGGTGAAGGAGCTGGAGTATATTCCCGACTGGAAGAACTCGGATATAGGAATGTTTATTCTTGCAAGTATTCCGAGAGTGCAAAAGGCTTGCATGACCTTACCGGACAATATGAATTTGCCAATATGCGAGCTTACTGCTATTGGTCTTTACGTGATTGGCTTAACCCTAAGAACGGTTTTGGGGCGGCTATTCCCCCTTGTGACAAACTCATGGAGGAAGCAACCGAAACACACTGGAAGTTCCAAAGCGATGGACGGATTATAATTGAACCGAAAGAAGAAATCAAGAAACGTATCAAACGTTCGCCAGACTATATGGATGCACTTGCTAATACATTTTATCCATTTGACTATGATTTTATTAGTGACGAAGAATTACTAAAAGACTTTTTATGATCGCTATAAACCTCTATCTTTGCATCGAAGACTGTCTTATTATTTATTAATAATTGCAGTTTTCATTGCTCTTATGTACGCCGGCTTGTGAAAGTCGGCGTTTTTGATATTACAATATCCAAGTTACTAAAAGTTAAACTCTTGATTATGAGCAAAATAAGGCTGCAAATATTTGGTTAACTCACTGATAATGAGTATCTTTACAATACTAAAACAAACCAATATTACTAACAATTAAAAGACAAAAAGCAATGAGTACTGTAGACAAATCAAAAATTAAAGCATTTTTCTCTGACATCGAAAAAATGCTTACGGTAAATGGCGATTACATTTTAGTAGATGATAATATGGAGCTTCAAAGCTGGTGTATTTACACCGTAAAGAATGGTAAGCTCTATGATAACATATCTTTCGATATGGAGCCAAGAGCCTATAATAAAGATGATTTTAATGATCTTAAAGATTATTCAGAGGGTATGCAATTCGCTTTACTTACTAAACAATTTGAATCTTATTATCCTGATTAACAAGTAAAATAAGAGTAATGAAACATTCAGAAGAACAAATAAAAGAAATAATGTTAGCCTTATACGAACAACTTGGCAGACATAGATTTGTAGTTATGACAGGATCAAAATTTACCGGTTACATGGAGAATGAATCTGGTGACCTGCAGCAGGTTATTAAATTGAGCAAAAATAAATCTGGCGCAGATAAATTAATTATTACTTATGAAGAAGGCAAGGATACTTATTCTATGAAATTCATCAAATCCCCAAAATTAAACAAAAAGACTTTTTCTTTTTCCGAGGCCAAAGAGGTCTTCTTTTCGAGTGATATTTATGCTGAACAGTTGCAAGAAGTGTTTACACAAGTGACAGGCTTATATACTCATCTTTAAACATAAAATCGATGAAAGCAAACAATCCTAACTACAAATTCGAAATAGCATAACTATTTATATATAAGAACAATGAAAAAGAAAGCAGTAGAATACAGCATAACAGCAAAAAAACAAGATTTTGAAGTTGTCAAAGTTTATTCTTCTATAGACTCTGCTAATTTCGCAAGAAAGTTCTATCATGAAGATATTCTTATTTACGAAAGTGCATTCATTATATTGATGAACAAAGCCTGCAATATAACCGGGTATGCTAAAATCTCTCAAGGAGGAATATGCGGAACACCAGTTGACAAAAGATTGATTGCCAAATATGCTATTGAGACTCTCTCTGCTGGTGTCATATTCGTTCACAATCACCCAAGCGGTAACAAAAACCCTAGTAATGAGGATATAAAAATGACTAACTCCCTTAAAAATATATTGAAATTGTTCGATATAAAATTATTAGACAGTATTATTTTAACTGAAAATGATTATCTTTCAATGAGTGATGAATGCCTTATATAGTACCTAATCTGCAACCTCACACGCAATTTTCAGATTCACTGACGAAAAAATCTTTGCCATTCTCAATAGAATAACTGGATAATAACGCAAATTCACTTCCACTCGCCTTTGGTTACTTGATGATAAATCTCTCATTCCCAGCCATCTTGTTTTTGTATTACTTTGTCTTATTTTTATTATCCTCTTTTCTTAAAAAAAATAAAACTCGATCAATATTTTATTGAAAAGTGTATGAAATTCATATACTTTACTGTATATTTGCAAAAAGCGTATGAAGATGTACGCCACCCGACTTGTCGTAAACACCTGTTTGTCCGTTTATGCGGAGGCACATCTGAAAGAAGATGCGAATAGTCTGCTGGCTACATTGCTACGCAGACTATTTTTTTTGTTTAAACTTAAATGAAATGAACAGACAACAGCAAGTTTTCGTAAGGTTGAAACTTAAAGCGAAGGCGTTAGGGTTCAACGCAAAGGAATTGAAGGGTATCGCCGCCAAGATTGCCGATAACCTGAAATCCGCAGAAGATGCCTCAGAAGAGGATGTAAACGCAGAAATCGACGATCAGATAGAAGCGGTTCTCCCTTACCTCACTTTCGGCCAGTCGCAAGCCAACCGTTTGCTTGACGAATGGAAGAAAAAACACCCCGAATCAGAAGAAGATGATGATGACGACGTTGACGATGACACGTCAAAAGGCGGCTCTCGTCCAGCTGGTTCAAACAAGAAAAATCCCAACAACAAAGGAAATGAACAAGACGAAGAACCCGCATGGTTTAAGTCTTTCAGAGAGCAACAGGAAGCCCGTTTTGCAGCATTGGAAGGTGAAAAAGTTTCTAACTTGCGTAAAGCCAAACTTGAAGCCCTGCTGAAAGACACTGGAACATTCGGTTCACGTACCTTGAAAAGCTTCTCTAAGATGAACTTTGAAAGTGACGACGATTTCGAGGAGTTCTATTCAGATGTTGAGGAAGACCTGAAGAATTACAATCAAGAGCGTGCAGATGCAGGTTTGGCAACATTGGCAACCCCTCCTGCTGCCGGAAGTAAAGGTTCGGGTAAACAAGACGAAGTATTAACCGACAAAGAAGTTGAAGATTTAGTCAACACTTTCTAAGTCAAAAAAGAAATTGTAACAATGGGTGCAACAGCAAATTTATCAAGCGAAATGGAAGTTCTCAATGCCGGAATGGATTCTGTCGTAATTCGGCATTATGTAGCTGGCATTATCGGAGGTCGTACTCTTGACGTATCAAATTATAACCTTCCGGTTATTAAAGCCGGGCACGTTGTTATTCGTGATACGTCAACAGACACGTACAAACCTATGCCCGTAAAATCATCTGGCGATGGATACGACTCACTTCCCGGTTCTCATGAATATGTAGGAGTAGTTGTATGTACAAAACCAGCTAGTGAACCATTGGTTGGTATTATGTATAGCGGCGAAGTCAATGATTTGGCGAGTCCATACCCCATAGACGACATAAAAGCGGCTATGAAAACGGCATTGCCAACTCTTGTATTCTTACACGATTAATGTAGAAAGGAGGTAAAAAATGAAAGAATCACTATTTATTGAATACATCAGAAAGATTTTCCCGAAACTTCAAACCATCATCGAGAGAATCAATGGTAAGCGAGGCAATCAGCTTACATATCTTCACAAGACAATGCTTCGCAAAGAATATTCCGCAGACCAAAAGTGGGAAAGTGCATCAGTTAACACAACTTATGTTGCGGCCGACATGGTAGCAATGGACTCACCTCTCCCTCCTAAGATGAGAGACTCCATTGCTCACGCAAATGGTACATTGCCAAAGGTCGGAATGAAAAAAATTCTTCGTGAGACTCAGATCAACACAATCAACATCATGAAAGCTCAAGGAGCTGCGTTCACTAATATAGCTAACAAGCTAACCAACGATGCGGTAGCTTGCTCTGTTGGTATCGATGAAAAGAACGAAGCAAACTTTTTAACTGCTTTATCTGATGGAGTTGTAATCGTTGAAGATGAAAACAATACAGGAACTGGATTGCGCATAAATTTCAACTATTTACCGCAAAATAGCTTTGGTGTAGAAACAGCTGGAACTATTTCCTCTGATGACATAAAGCGTGTTATTGCAAAAGCTGACGCAGATGGAAACTCAATTACAACGATAGCAATCTCGTTATCGACTTACAATAAAATGAGACAAGAACAATGGGCAAAAGAATTGGTTGCCAACTATCGAGGTCAGACATTCGACAGCAACACTAAGTTACCTGTTCCTACTGCTACATTATTTGACGAAGCATTTGCCGATGACAACAACGGAATTACATTCTTAAAGATTGACCGTACAGTAATTTCTGAGAAAAATGGTAAACGCATTCCGTACAAACCGTGGAATGCGAACAAACTAATATTCCTTACTACACAAGAAGTTGGCGCATTGGTTTGGGGCACACTTGCAGAAGTTACTAATCCCGTAGCAGGAGTAATTTATTCCACGGTAGATGAATACAAACTTATCAGCAAGTATTCTAAAAATGATCCTTTGCAGGAATTTACAAGTGGTCAAGCATTAGTTCTCCCTGTTATTGAAAACGTAGACCAAATCTACTCTCTTGACATCTCAGAGGCTCAAACGATTGACACTACCGAAGAGGGAAAAGATTCTACCGATAAGAACATCACCATTTGGGGACAAGCTTACATAAAAGCAAACTTCGTCGCAGAGTTCAATAAAATAACCGGTAAAAACTTATCGACTACTATTTCAGACGATAAGTTAATTGCTGCTGTAAACAAATTGAATGATGCCGATGAAGCTAAGCTCAAAAAAGCTGTTGAATCATATAAAACAACAAATGGAGATAGTTAAGCCATGAAGACAATTCAGCAAGCTCTTATAGACGAAATACATTACCCTATTCCAGAAGGTTTTGTAGAGAATGTGATGATAAAACGCAAACTCAATCCAGTTGGTGATTGCGATTCAGATACAATGAACTCAAAGGAGTATATGGGAGCTTTGGCTGACTGTCTTTGGTCTTTAGTTCAGGCTATCAATTTTTCTGAAGCAGACAAGTCTTTTGGTTCTTTATCAGATAAAGACAAAGAACGTATTCTGTTACGTGTTAACTCAATCTATAATGCCATTGGTGAACCTTCGGTAGAGTTGGAGGCAAAGCCAATGGTATATATAGGTGACTGCCTTTTGTAATATGTCAGTAATAAGACTATATCCACACAGATTGCAGTACCTCGTATCAAAAGATGGTTACGAGGATAGCAACGGTGATTATCATGAAGGAGAAACTAACTGGGAAGGCTGCATTGAATGCGACGCAGTTCCTGCTGGTAAAGCCTCTGAAAAAGAGTTTGACGATGGTATTGTAAGAAGCTATTCATATACAGTTTATCTACGTGCAAATTGTCGAACATTCATGATAGGTGACAGGATTAAGATACATCTGCTTGAAGGAATTGAAAGGGAGTTTAGTGTGAAAGGTTTCCATCGCTACCAGAAACAATGTAAACTATGGGTATAAGAATGACCACCAAGCTAAGCGAAGTGCATGACACGCTCATGAGAGAAGCAGAGCGTGTCGAGCGTCTTACTATTCGTGCTTTATCTAAACTTGGCGAACAATGCGTTACAAAAATTCGTGATAGAGCAGGTGATAAAAGTTGGTACGACCAAACAGGCAACTTGCGTAGTTCGGTTGGATATGTGATTGCTCATAATAAGAATATCATTCAATACTCAACTTTCAACCAAGTGAAGCAAGGTTCAGAAGGTGTAAAAACAGGTAAAGACTTAGCGAAAGAACTTGCTAAAAGATATTCTAATAACTATGTACTTATCGTAGTCGCCGGAATGAACTATGCTGAATTTGTAGAAGCGATGGATAATAAAGACGTACTTGCATCAACCGAACTTTGGGCAAGAGAACAAGTTCCATTGATGCTTGAAAAACTTAAAAGACAGATTGCGAAATAATGAAATCCGATATTGAAATAGCTAAGTTCGTTTATCACAAAATTAAAGGTACAGAACTCGAACGTAATGTCTCCGGTAAATTGAGTGACAGAGGAAGGCCCAACAAATCTGATAAAGAAGATATAGTCATATCTGTTCTTGCAAATGAAGGTTGCGGGCAAATACAACGAGCCTATGTGAATGTCAATATATATGTCAAAGACTTATGGAACTCTGAAACCAAAACATGGGAAAAAGATTCAATCCGAATTTGTGAATTATGCGAACTATCGAAGTTTTTATTCGCTATACGAAAAGACGAATATCATACGGTTCCATCACAATGCAGTCAAAAAACTGATTCAACAGGAGTTTCATTTGAAGACGGACATACAGAGCATTTCATTAATAACAAACTGTACATAGAGATAAATAACGAATAAATTTTTAATATAAATTAGGTATATCATGGCAGTAATAGGATGGGGTAAGCCCCGTGTATTTATAAAAGATTTGGATGCTTCTGCTCCTAAATGGGAGGAATTACCTACCCCTGTGGAAGATTCTACACAGTTGACAACAACAAAAGGAGATAAACAAGAAGCAAAAATCGAAGGAGGCGAAAATGAGGATGTAAAGTATGGAAAGAATACCTATGCTTTGGCATTGAACATTCGTGCCGCAAAAGGACGTAAGCGTCCTGTAAGTGATAGCGATGGTGTTGTTGCACACAATTATGCCGTTGTTGTTCAACCGGAAGACACAGAAGTTCAAGGCTTCTGTATGGAGAAAACAACAGTTTCCGTCGAAGACACCTTTACTTCTGCTGACGGTGGTGTTTGGGCATACACTTTTGATGCTTTGAAAGCAGCCGCCGATAAAAAACAAATTCAGTGGGGTAAAATCATCGTGACGGAATCCGGTGGAAACATCAGTAAAATTGAATGCGATCCTGAAGATGAGTCTGGAGACGGTGATAAATTCGAAGTAGCTCCTAATCCAAGTGTTGGTGGATAATTCAATAGGTTGTAGATAGAGCCAAACGTGGGGGCTTCGTACCCACGTGTTCTGCGTATCTAGTGTAACGGTAGCACATATACACTCCATGTATAAAGTTGTGGTTCGACCCCACAGTTGCGCTCAGTATAATTTATTTTGCATGGACAAAGAAGGGAAAATAATAGAAATGGATATTGCAGATACTATCATGGAAAGACCTTATGAGTTCCATATAGGAGAAATGCAATTCTACTTATACCCTGCCACATTGGGTAAAATATACCTTTTATCACGTCTTACCGAAAATTTAGAAATAAATAAAGACTTCCTTTCTCTAAATCCATATATGGAAGCATTACGATTATGCGATTCCAAAAGAGATATTATATGCAAAATATTGTCTTACCATACATTCGATAAAAAGGAAGAATTACTCAATAGCCACCTAATAAATGAAAGACGAAAGCTATTTGAAGACAACCTATCGAATGAAGAACTTGCTCAACTATTCATAATAGTGTTATCAAAGGATAACATTGACCAGTTTATTCAACACTTCAAGATTGATATTGAGAAAAAAGAACAAGAAAAAATATCAAGAATCAAGAAAAAGAAGTGTAACACTATAACCTTTGGAGGTAAAAGTATTTATGGTACTTTGATAGATATAGCCTGCGAACGCTATGGCTGGACTATGGACTATGTTGTATGGGGTATTAGTTATGCCAACCTGCATATGTTACTTAATGATTACATAACATCTATATACCTTACTGACGACGAGATAAAGAAATATCATATATCTACGGACCGAACATTTATAAACGGGGACGATCCTAAAAATATGGATAAAATAAAAGGCATGAAGTGGGACTAAAACTCAATGAATTTACCTCGGTCGTATTCACTATAAGAAAAACATATATTATGTAAAAGTGCGTTATTATCCTCGTCAACATTAATTACTTTATATCCATAAAAATAAAACATAGGCCATGTAAAGCCGTCAGGTTTATAAAGTATTACAGCCAAATATACCCCTGTTTTTATGTCCTCAAAAATATTTATTCCAGAAAACGTGTCAGATGTATATGCGGGAGTCAACTCATTACCCAACTTATCTCTTAAAACTTGAGAATCGCCGTACTCCATTGTAGACATATAGCTGTCATCAAAGTCTCTTGCTGTTTCATATTCATATAAGCGAACCAAAGAAGGAGATGCAATTTTATTATCACATTTTACATTAATCATTACTGATAATATCTCAGGATCATTATCTGAGCAAGATGTAATGGATAAAGCACAAACTATGATTAGCAAAAACTTTCTCATAATTCTAAAATTTGTATTAGTTACGTTTGTCATTTTTCTAATTCATTTTTCTTTGCAAGCCAATAATTCGCCTCTTTCAATGCCAAATCAAGACCCTCTTTAAGACCATCGGCATAATTAAAAATATCATCGATAGTCTCAATGTCAATCCATTCATTTGTCTTGTAGTTATCCTTTGGCAAGCATATTTTTTTACTCCGTTTCCCTATATAAATGCGGCAAATCCACCACCATGTACTACCATCTATGTTCACGGAAAAATAAGTCTTGTAGTCGTTATATTGAATACGAGATACATCTACATACTTCCTCAATATACTGCGCACAATGTTATAGGCATCCATCTCCTCTTGTGTAGTAACTATACCTTTTTCTCGGTCTTGAAATACTACACCATCGGGAAGTTTTTCTTCATTCATTTCGTTCGGCTGTTGATTTTCATTCTCAACCCCCTGTGGCATTTGCTTTTCCTCCTTATTCTCATTCTTCATAGCCACATTCAAACGGTCGGATATAATATCGTTAATCACCGAAGCAATGGATTTCTTAACAATAGGTCTATATTGGTCCACAAGTTTTGCCGTATATTTCCCATCATTAAGATTACGGACAAAATAACGTGTAAATTCATCGTCTGGCATTTGGAAATTGCGATTAAGCATTTCTTTTACTTGTATCGTGATTTGTAACTCTTGTGCTGTACTCAATATATCTTGCTCATTATAATAAGACTTATGAAACTTTTTCAGTTGCTCAATATCGTTGTCCGATAAATCGAGCATATTCACCACAAGGAACGGCTTTTCGTCCATTATGTTCACCTTTTCTAAATCTGTATAAAAGCGATATTCTATTCCATTCGTCAAGACCCCAAACCTAGCCTTCGAAGCGACAAAATATCTTTGTAACTGAGTGTCATGTAAATTCAAGTTTTGTTTACAATGCTTGCATTCTATAAGTAGTATAGGATTTTCGTCCTTCATTATGGCATAGTCTATTTTTTCGCCTTTCCTCTTAACTAAGTCACAATCCATTTCCGGTACAACCTCAAAGGGATTGAATACATCATATCCCAATGCTGCTATCACAGGCATTACAAAAGAGGTTTTTGTCGCTTCTTCCGTTGCTATGCTATCCTTCTGTTTAGCAATTTTCTCTACAATCTGTTGAATTGTATCTTTGAAATCCATATCTTATGCTGTTAAGATTGTTTCGTCAAAAGTATAATACAATAATCATTTATTAAAATATTTATACTCACACATTAGTTAAACTTTATTAACTCTATTCTATTTTGTCAAAAGTATATGAATTTCATACACTTTTGTATATTTGCAAATGATGTGATGTTACATCTACCCCTTTTAATCGAAAAGACTCATGGCCGGACTTCATTTTGATATAACAGGCGACAATTCTAATTTTCTTCGTAAACTACGAGAAGTAGAAACCGGAGTAACCAATACTTCTAAGGAAATAGAAAAAAATGGATTGGGCATAGAAGATATGTTCAACAAAATGACGAAAGCAGCTGCAGCTTTTGGGGCTGGCTTTACAGCAAAAGAACTTATCCAAAATATTATACAAGTAAGAGGTGAATTTCAACAATTAGAGGTCGCCTTTACCACTATGCTTGGAAGTAGTGAAAAGGCAAACGTCCTTATGGTTCAGCTCACAGAAACAGCCGCCAAAACTCCAGTCGATCTACAAGGTGTTGCCAATGGAGCTCGTCAATTACTGGCTTACGGTACTTCTGCCGAAGATGTTAACGAGACTCTTATACGATTAGGGAACATTGCAGCCGGACTTTCACAACCTTTGGGAGACTTAGTATATCTCTATGGTACAACTATGACACAAGGTCGACTTTATACACAGGACCTAAACCAATTCACTGGACGAGGTATTCCAATGATAAAAGAACTTGCCAAAGAATTTGGAGTAGCTGAAAGTGAAATCAAAGGAATGGTAGAAGCTGGTATGATAGGGTTTCCAGAGGTTCAGAAAGTCATACAGAACCTTACCAACGAGGGTGGTATGTTCTTTAACTTAATGCAAGAACAAAGCAAAACCATTACCGGACAGATTTCTAACATAGGAGATAGTTTCTCGATGATGTTGAACGACATCGGCAAAGCGAATGAAGGTATTATCAATGATGCATTATCCAGCGTCTCTTATTTGATAGAAAACTATGAAAAAGTAGGAAAAATACTAATTGAATTGGTCGGTACATACGGAGCATACAGAACTGCGCTCATTACTATTTCCGCCATTGAGAATTTGCGCTATCAAGCCACTCTTGCTCACATGGCAGGATTGACAAAGATGCAAGCTATTATTACCGTTCTGAAAACGAAAACGGATGCTCTAAATGTAGCAATGGCAAAAAATCCATATGTTGCAGTAGCAGCGGCAATAGCAGCACTAGGTTTAGGTATTTATAAATTAGTTACATATCAAACAGAAGCAGAAAAGGCACAGGAAAGGCTGAATGCTGCGGAAAAAGAATCTGAGAAAGCATCCTTATCTGAGCAAAGGGAACTTGCTAAGCTCAAGGGAGAATTATCTGCATTAAAAGAAGGTACAAATGAATATAATACCGTCAAAGAAAAAATTGTTGCAGGGTATAGCAAGTATTATGAAGGTCTAGAAGAAGAAATCAATAAAGTTGGACTCACGGAAGAAGCATATAAAAAACTCACAGATGCAATCACGCATTCTTACGGTGCAAGACAATACCAGCAATTCAAGTCGCAGCAGGAAGATTGGTTGGACAACATAATGTCCGATAATCTCGGAAAGATACAAGACCGCCTATATAGCGAGTTAGGAGATAAAGAAGGTGCAAAACTCTATTCAGAAATCTACCATGCCATATTGGAACGAAGAGATTTGGATGCTGCGATCCAAGACAAACTAAATGAAATACAAGACAAAGGTACGATTTTTGCGGATTCACGTATTGATACATATATCTCCAATATCCGAGAAGCGCAAAAAATAACAGAGGATTTAGATGAAAAAGCGCGTGAAAAGTTTGGCGTGAAAAGTATAAATACCTCTCAGAAAACAGCAAATGAGCCATTTTCCACCGAAGGCAAATCCATCTCCCAACTTGAAGAAGAAATCAAGAAGGCTGAAACCTCACTTGCATCATTAAAAAAGGCCCTTGCAGATGGCAGCGGCACGAAAGAAGCAGTGGCTCAACAAGAGGCTTATATCAAGTCGCTTCAAGACACTGTACTTGAACGTGAGAAAGATTTGAGAGTAATCAATGAAGTCAAAACACAAATCTCAAAATTAGAGAAAGAGCAAGGAGAAACTGTAAGCGGAAGCAAGGAATACAATGCGTTACAATCACGAATTGACGCACTACATGCAAAGTTGCCTAAAACTAAATCTGATAAAGCGGCTGAAAATAAGCAAGCAAAAGAGCAAAAAGAGGCCGAGCAGAAACTTGTTGATGAACTTCTTGAGCTTCGTAAAAAAAATCAAGAGAAAGAAATCTCCCTCTGGGAAGAAGGTAAAGATAAGAAATTGAAGCAAATTAACTACTATTATGAAGAACAGAAAAAAGAAATTAAAAAGAAAGAGAAAGAGCTGGCCGAGTTAAACAAAGTAGCTAAGATTGAACCCTCCAAGCTTAATGAGAATGGACTAACAACTGAACAACAGGAAGATATTAATACCGCAAATAGGTTAAATGAAAAGAATAAGAATAAACAGACCAAAGAAATTCTCGATGATGAAATTAACGCAATGAACGATTATCTTGCTGCTTACGGGAACTATTATGAAAAGCGTAATGCTATTATTGCGCAAGGCGAATCTCGTAAGGTCGGCAAAAACGAATGGGAGCAGAAGGCTATTGACGAAGAAACAAAAAGGTCACTCTCTGATTTGGATATAGAAGCGAATAAATCTACGTCTGCCATAAGCAAATTGTTTGACGATATGCGTCAACACACAGTTGCAGATATGCGTCTCATTGCTAATGAAGCTGAACGGGCATTCCAATTCTTGCAATCAGGCGAATGGGACGAAAACAAAGGTCTTGAATTTGGTATGACAAAAGAGACCTTCGACACATTGCGTAAATCTCCCGAAGAATTAGAACGAATTAGAAAAGGTATAGATAATGTCCGTAATTCCGCAGATCAATCTGAAACGGGGTTTAACAAACTAGCTAATGGTCTTAAAAAAGTATTCGATGCCGGTTCAAACACAAAAAAATTGCAAGATGGACTTGAAGAAATAAGAAGTGGATTGAGTGAGGTATTAAGTGTAGCCCAATTCCTTTCCGACACATTTTCAAATCTCGGAGAGGCTTTCGGATCTGATACACTGTCAGGCATTGCCGAAGGTATCAATGTGGCTATGGACGGCATCAATTCAGCCATGCAAGGAGCAGAGGCAGGTGCTATATTTGGACCGATAGGTTCTGCTGCTGGTGCTGCCATCGGTCTTGTCTCCTCTCTTGCTTCCTCTATCGCAAAAATTCACGACGCAAAAAATGAAAAACGGATTCAGAAATTACAAGATCAGGTAGATACACTTGACCGTTCGTATGAAAAGTTAGGCAAGTCCATTGAAACTGCTTACGGAAAGAGTGCTTCCAGCTTGATTGAAGACCAAAATAAATTGCTAGAACAACAAAAAGTACTTATTCAAAATCAAATTAAAGAAGAACAAGATAAAAAGAATACAGATAGCGACAGAATAAAAGAATGGGAAAATCAAATTGACGAAATAAACAATCTCATTTCTGATAACAAAGAAAAAGCTATCGATGTCATATTTGGTGAAGACCTAAAAAGTGCTATTGACAACTTTGCAGAGGCTTATACAGATGCATGGGCTTCTGGCGAGAATAGGGCTAAATCTGCAAAAGATGTTGTAAAGCAGATGATGCAACAAATGGTAACAGAGAGCATTAAGGCAGCAATTAAATCCTCAAATAAAATGGAGGAAATACGCACTAAGTTGCAACAATTTTATGCCGACAACGTGCTTTCTCAATGGGAACAAGATTACATCAACAACATGGCTGAACAGCTTCAACAAGAAATAGATGCTCAATTCGGTTGGGCTGATAGTCTCATGGGAGAAAGTTCTACCACCGAACAAAAGTCGACAGCCGGAGGTTTTGAAACCATGTCACAAGATACAGCAACGGAATTAAACGGCCGGTTTACAGCGTTGCAGCTTTCTGGTGAAGAAATCAAAAACCAAATGATTTCAGCCGTAATCTCTCTAAATTCTCTTTTATCTGTATCAACTAATAGCAATTCTATACTAAATAACATTCTTAATCAACATGTGATTACGAATAGCTACTTAGAAGACATTGCAAAATATACGAAATTATTAATTGATATAAAATCCGATATAGCACAAGTCAATAGGAATACTAAAGATTTATAGATATGAATACAGTAAAAGAAATAATGATGGCTGCTTTACAAAAAGGAGCTTGTAATAAGTCTTATGGTGTTGGTGACTGGAAAACTCTAGTATGGTTGTTCTTTACACCACAAGGCATAGAGTTTTGTGAAAAGAACAACTTCCCTCCTATTGAAACGTTCCGTGAGATGAGTAATGATATTGCTAATTATTGCGTGTTTGTCGACACTAAAAATGTAAAAAGAAGTAATGATACCAATATTGCTTTAATAGGCAATACCAATGCGGAACTAGTATTTGACGATAATACTAGAGTTCACAAAGTTATACTCATGCATGGAGCCAGAGCTATAATAGTTGCCCGTAATTACGCAGTTATTAGACTTATAAACATACGAAATTGTCCTGTAGAAATCAATAAAGACAAAACTTCAGTTATACTTAAATAAAATGGCATCGGGAGAGTTTTACATAAATGGGAAAGACTGCTATACAACTTGGGGTATAAGTATGGATACATCATCTCTTTCCTCCTTAATGACACCGTCACCTTTAAAAGAGTTCATCGAAAACAAGTCTCGATTAGAACATGGCAAACGAGTCCTGTCCTCTAATCCTAAAATCGATGAACGAAATATCACTTTAACTTTTAACCTAACGGCAAAAACGGAAGAAGAATTCTTTTCAAGATACAACAACTTTTGTGAAGAATTGGCAACAGGCATAATAAATATAAAAACAAAGTATCAACCAAATATTACTTACAAAACAATCTATATTTCATGCAATCAATTTACGCAATTCATGAGAGGAATAGCACGATTTTCTCTAAAACTTGTCGAATATAATCCAGCAGATAGAAATTCATAAAAAAGTACATGTTTTTCATACACTTTTATTATCTTTGACTGAAATCGTATGAAGATATACGAAACCATCATGATAGACATTAAAAACATACAAGGAGAGACTATTTTATCAGTTCCTATAACAGAAGAATGTGTTCATGTAGAGGAATTGATGAAATCCGATTATGTAGAATTGTCGTGGAACTCGGACCAAAATGAAGAGATTCCGGTAGGGGCTTATATCATACTCGATGGTGAGAAATATTCTCTTTTGGATCCATATAATCCAGAACAAAAGAACGAGGTCGAATTTCAATACAAACCACAATTTCATTCGAAATTTATATCATGGGGTAAAGTGCCTTTTTTCATGTATTCTTACGATGAGAATAACGAGATAACGAATCGGGAGCCGGATTGGTCTCTTACCGATAACCCGGCCAATTTCATGAGTGTTATTTGTAAGGCTATCGAGAACGAAACCGGGGATACATGGACTTACGCCGTCGATTCTTCTCTTAACGCTTCCACTTCTTTGTCTTTCCAATCAATTGACATATTGTCTGCCTTGAACAGTATAGCCTCTGCGTTTGAGACAGAATGGTGGGTTGAGAAAGATTCCATGATTATTCATCTGTCGAAATCCGAACATGGAGCTGTTGTTTCTCTCGAAGTTGGTGAAAACATCAATACACCTTCGGTTACGGAGGGAAAAGATGGGTATTATACCCGATTTTACGCATTCGGGTCAACTCGAAACATCGTACAGGAATACAAAGGTGCTAATGTCAACAATTTGGTCAACAAACGGCTGACTCTTGACCCTAAAAAATATCCGAACGGATATAAAGATATAAGGCCAAACCTTCAACAGGGAGAGATATTTAGCAAAATCCTACTGTTCGATGATATATACCCTTCATCGGAACTCTCCATATCAGATGTCAGATTCCGCCTTATGTGGCGTATAGACTCGGAAACGAATGATAAAATACAGATAGGCACAGATGAAAATGGAGACCCTATATACGACCAATATGCGATATGGTATTTTCAAATACCGGAATTTAACTTCGACAATTCCCCTTATGACGAAGAAAAAAATCCGAATGGTATGCGTATACCAAATAAGGAACCTTCGGTACATTTCCAATCGGGGGCTTTGCAAGGTATGGAATTTGAGCTTATATACCATGATGAGAGTAAAACAATAACGAGTGATGATGGCATAAGCTTCGAAGTCAAAAAAGGAGATTTCGAGATTAAATATAAAGAGGAAGAAGGTAACTATATTATCCCTGCTATTACGGGACTTATACCGTCGGAAAATGACGATATTATCCTATTCAACGTCAAAATGCCGGAAGAATATACAGATTCGGCGTACATACGGCTGGAAACAGCTATGAACGAAGAAATAGAACGGCTTTCTTCCGACCAAAACAACTACCAGTTTTCATCTAATCCTGTGGTGTTCGATGAAAACAATCCTGATTTATCCATAGGAAGAAAAGTCGAATACATAAACGCAGGATATTCATATGTTACTCGTGTTATAAGCCTTACAACCAAACTCGACTATCCTTTCGAACAGACTATTACCATCGGGAACAACCTAATAAAAGGGAATACGCAAGAACTGAAAGAAGAGGTTGCATCTGCCAATAAGAATATCGACTTGATTTCTGCCATCAATGATATGACGGCTTCCCTGCAACAATCGTATCAACGGACTGTAAAACAAATGCAGGAAGGATTTGCCCGTATTAACGATATGTGGAAATTCGACACAGAGTTGGAAAATACGATATACTCGAAATTTAATGTGTATTCACAGGGTGGAATATCCGCTCTTGGTGTATGGCGTGGGGAAGGGGGTGGCGGTGGTGAAGGAGGGCTCATCAAGCTCGTGTATGGGTTCGACGATCTGGGCGGCGCATTCGACAACGCCACCCTTACCGATACCTTCAACGCCTACACCATCAACGAGATTTGGAAACTCGCCAACGCCGGCGCATCTACGATAGGTACAGGCAATGTGGTGACGGCGATCAGCAAAACGGGTGGTAATATCGTTGTCACCAAAGGCATAACCCTGTACGATTGGGTGCAGCAGCCGAACAAGCCTACCTATTCGCTGGCCGAGATAAACAACGTGAGCGGTACATATACGGGGCTGACAGTCGGACGTGCGGTCGAATCGGACAATGCGAAAAAGTTGAACGGACTTGACAACGGGGCTTTCCTGTATAAGAGGGGCGGCATGTATGAGACAGCCACCGGAAACGGGTGGTTGATTCGCACGAAAGTCGAAGAGGCCGAGGCGGCTATGTTGACGTTGCATCTGATCGGAAATGGATATTATAGCCGACGAATTATCAATACGATCGTACAGGCGTATAATTATGCCCCGAACGATGTCGAGTTTACGGCTACGGCCGGTACGCATTTCGGTGACGATTTGGGTGACGTGAAGGTGTTCTTGTACGGGGGACACGTGTGCTTTTGGGTTTCGGCCAAGACCGATTACCAGACCTGCTCCATATTCGTCTATAACACATACGGGGCTTTGAACGGGACTTGCGAGAACTGTGTGGATAGTATATCGTTGTCTCCCATGCCGGCAGTCGGCGTGAGCAAGCTGACCGTGGTGACCCCGTCTGTCGCCTTGACGGATAACGATTCCATCGCCGCCGACAGGCTTAAAAATATCCGGACGATTTGGGGAAATCCGTTTGACGGATCGAACGATGTGTCCGGAAGTCTGTCGGGAGTCCGGGATATAACGATGGAGGGAGACATCGATGGAGCGAATGTAATCAGGGCTAAGGGTATAAACCTTTCGACCGGGAGTAAGTCTGTCTCCATCTCCGACGGAAGGATTGTGGCGACGAATAACATAAGGTCAAAGGAGAGTGTCACATCGGACGGTAACATCACGGCCGGAGGGGATATATCGTCGCAAGGCAATATCTCGGCACAAGGCTCGGTCACCGCTCTAACGACTTCGGACATGCGTTTGAAGCGAGATTTCGACTATACCATCAGCTATACCGACAGGCTCTTGGCTATGGGCAGGGTATGCGATTTTCTATACACCGAAAAAGCACGGAAGCGTAACAAGGGCGGCGTGGACGGGGAAGCCCATACGGGGCTGCTGTACCAAAAGGTGAAAGAGGTATTGCCATCGATGGCATACGAGACGGAGGACGGCTATGGAGCTTTGAACTACCTGTCGCCCGACTATATCAATACCATAGCCGGGGCAACGCAGGAGACCGCCCGTCTGGTTAAAGCCCTTACGGAAGATATAGAACGATTGAAAAAAGAATTGTCCGAATTAAAAGGGAAAGGAGGAAAGTGAGCGTATGGCCATCGATAAAAACAAGATCGTAGCCCCGGTAGCGATAACCGACCCGTATAACCTGCTGGGAATATACCCGAAGAACGGGGTATGGGACGTGGCCGACATCGTTGCCCTCGAACGCCCCCTGTTGCAGGGTGGCCGTCCGGGACGTATCAACAAATGGAGTCGTCATAAACCCGTGCGCTATCCGCAGGCTGCACCGCTATCCGACAACTATCCTCAGCAATCCGGCGGGGTCACGACATATATCAATCAATGGGAAGGAAGCGAAACGGATAAGAATCAAGGCATACGCTATGGCTTGAAAGCCACGATACCGCACGGAACGAATATCGTCACTATCCATGATACCTCTTTCGAATATGTCGCCTATCCTCACCCGGGGACGGATTTTTGTCGCCTGAGCGATTTCGACGGCTACGACCATAACGCAAAACCCAATCTTACCGGAAGCAAAATTGATGAAATCAGTGCGGACGTGCCGTATCTTTTTGTCGACATCAACTATTACGACACTTCGGTGAATCCCACCGGCGTACCCGTCGAATCGTGGCTGGCGCTGGCCTCCGACAAGAGTATCGGCGATTATTACCCGGCTATTTTGGTAACCGATGGAAATGGAAGCAGTTTTGCCCGATTGCTGACAAATACCTCTACAAACACCGTAACCACCTTGCGGGTGGGCAATGTGTGGTACTCTGCTTTCAAGGTAAAATTTTTCAGTGACGGTACTACTCCGCCGATACTTCCTGTCGGACAGAGCGACACATTTCCGGGGGAGGATTCGATAGGGGCGAATTTGAAGGTGACATTGTTCCTTATCGATAAGAAGTCGTTCGAATACTGGACAGGGGTCGACAAACAGATTACCGTGGCGGATTATTTCCCCATACCCACATCGATAGCCATGACAGCCGAGATAAACAGCACATATACCCCGATTAAAATCGTGGATTTCACTTTCCTTTCGAGTTACTTTCAGGTGCGTATCAGTTTTCCGAACGGAAATCCTCCGGTGGGTGAGAAATACACCTTCCGTATTTCGGGGTCCGGATTCCTCGCGATCTATGATTACGAATACAAGGGAACTGGGATTCTCATTTTGAATATCCCTTTGGGGACGACGCATCCGGACCTTCCACCGGGAACCCATACCTATTATTTAACCTGTTCCGTGTATGGGGTCTCCTCGTCGGGCGAGGCCGGCGTCCAACTCGACTCCCTATCCAAAAACGTGACATTCGACATTCCCGACAGCGGGATTATCAGTTAACCATAAATACAAAACATTATGATTGAGTTAGTAAAAATCAGCGAAAACATCAGCCGTTCGTTCAACGGAAAAGAGACTGTGGAAACCCTGCAAGCGGTCAATTACCGAATTGTGGAAAACGGTGTGGAAAAAGGCCATGTCACTGTCGGGCAAGGCAGTTTTAACATGAATGTCTATTCCATGACCTCCACGGTCGAGGAGACGAAAGCTCTGGTGGAAAAAATGTTCAACGCATTATCCGATGGCAGCGATGAGTGACAAAAAGTACGAAGAGAAATACTCATGGGAGGATATTAAGTTTACCATTGGCTTTGAGGACAGAAACAAGCAGCCCATCGATGCCGAGACGAAGAAGTTTAAGTTCATCTACAAGGACGAGGCCGGTTGTTGTTGCGAAGTGAGCTACGACGGGAAGACACGTAAGAACTGTGTGTTCCGTGACGGCGTGCTGTACGGCATATTCAATTCCGGAACTTTCCGCTATGGCTTGCTCACGGTCGAGAGGCATTACTGGATAGAGGATGCCGATTTCGATGACGGCAAATGGGACTATGGAGATGTTTACAAAACCAATATAATCATCAAGTGATATGGCAGATAGTGATTGCATAATTGTTCATGAGCAGGTGGTAGTGCCCGATGCCGCCGTGGTGGAGGAAATGGTTGCCTTGCCCGGTGAAAAAGGTGACAAGGGAGACCCTTTTACCTACGACGATTTTACGCCGGAGCAAATCGCCGAGCTTCAACGCCCTGCGACAGAGGCGGCGGCAGTTGCCAATCAAGCGGCTGAAAAGGCAAACAAGGCGGCCACGGATATAGAGGCTCTCGGCGACAGATTGACGGCAGAAGAAGCGAAACGGGAATCGGCTGAAAGCGGCCGTGCCTCGGCAGAGAGTGATAGAGCCGAAGCGGAAGTTCTAAGAGAGACGAGTTTTTCCCAAATGCAAACTACGCTCGAAGGGCTTATTTCCGATACAAACACAGCCACATCGAACGCCAACACAGCGGCAGGAAATGCGGAGAATGCCGCAACGGAAGCTAACAACTCGGCAACTCTCGCTAATGAGGCAGCCGATAAAGCGACACAAGCGGCTCAAAATGTAGATGGTCGTGTGACAGCTCTCGAAGGAAAGGCATCAGAGGTCTATGAAAACTACGATGCTATTGAAGCAAGTGGCGAGACCAACCCGAATAAAATATACATTGACGGCGAGACTTTGCACTCTTATGTGTATAAGAATGGGGAGTTTGTGCCTTTTAGCGGTCAAGAAGATGGTACAATATCAATTCAAAGATGTATTGATTTGTCAGAATTTGGATCAAGTGTTACAGGGGTTTATAGATTTGATGATACTGGGTATTATATTATAACTATAAATAATTTCACAAAGACAGATTTATATTTCAAAAAGATATACACTGTAAACATTTCTAATACATCTAGCAGGATGGAGTCTGGTGTAATGAGAAATGTGCTTTGTAAAATAGGCAATAAAATATTTTTTGCAGCTTGTTGGTTTGCAAATCCTGTCTATATGTATGATGAAGAAACAAGTGAAGGTAAATATCTTGACAACCCCGAAGGACTTCAACATTATGGGGCTGTATATGCTTATGATAATAAAGTATATTACTTTCATAGATATAATAAACCACATATATATGTGTATGATGCTGATGGGAATTTAGTTACAAATAAAGCCTATGATTATAAGTACATAAAAATAACAGATGGAATTGCTTTCACTAAAGACGGTTATAAAGTAAATCTTGAAGATTTAACTTTCGAAAAACTTACATTCCCAAATTTGGAAGAAAATATAAACTTACTATATGTTTTTTCAAATGGCAATATGATTTGCCATATGAGTAATATATCAAATAAAAATAATACAACAAGTTATAATTTTGGGGATATAGGCAATGTGCAGGAATATGGGTATTGTATAAATGTAGATGACAGATTAACAGTAGCATTTACATCTAATGGAAAGTATGTTTTCAGATACCCTTATGGAATATTAAATTCAACTTTTAGAGGGGTAGATGCAGATATAGTTTCGCAAAACAATATATGGCGTCAAACAAATTATAAAAACTTTGTTTATAGCACCACAAAAGGTAATGTTTTAATAATTGAAGACGTAAGCAGATATGATACAAATTAAAATATACGACGAAAGAGTCACTAATATTTATTATGGCGAAACCCTGATAGAAGGATTCATACGAATAGAATCTATCCCATCTCCCGAGGAGATACCCGGAAAAATACCCGTGATGTATTACCGGAACGGGGCGATAGTCTATGAGTACGAGGAAGCACCGGAAACGACGGAGGACGGCACGGAAACACCTCCCGTACCAATGGACTACGGAGAAACGGTAAACGGATTGATTCGTCGGAAATATACCTTGTCGGAGGAGTTGGCGATACTTCGGCAAAGGGACACGAAAGCAGAGGAGTTCGAGGCTTATAACGCCTATGCGGAATCCTGCAAAGAGGAATCCAGATTGTTAATCGAAAAACAGAAACATTGATATGGGAGGGATAAACGAGGCTACGGAGGTAGCCAGAGGGATAAGCGAACAGGGGTTCTTGGTGATGACCGCAGCATTCTTCTTGGTGTTGTCGGCCATGATGATGGTGGCCTGCTTCAAGTGGTTCAAATCGATTATCACCAAGAACATGGAGGATTACGGAGAATCCTTGAAAGAGCTTATCGAAAAGACGAACGACCAGAATAACATGCTGTCTGACATATCGGAAGGATTGCGCTCGGAAACGCAGCTTCGGATAAAGAACATGACGAGTGAATTTTTCAACCTTTCCGCCAGACGGGTTTTGGAAATCATCGAGCAAGTGAGGGCGGAAAACCATATATCCGACAGGAATAGGACGCATGAAAAAATTATCGAGAAGCTCAAGACCCAGTACGAGGACAGGAACAGCCGTTTCGATTACTTCACCTATCAGGGAAAGAGGCTGTCTCGCTATGCCAATCCCGAATGGATAGACTGGGTGGCGAAGGTCGTCGAGGACGAGATATATGCTCAAACGGTGAACGATGAAAGATCTAAAACCAATGTATTTTCTGTCTATGACCGTATCAAGCTCGATTTTTATCACCGATTAAATAACGAATAATATGAAGAAAATTTTGGAAAGAATCAAAGGGTTGTTATTGTCTATTCCCCACGACAAGCTGCTGCATTTTATCGCAGGAGGTGTCATCGCCTCTTTCTTCGCCATCGTGATAGGTGCGACGGCGGAATATTGTGTGCTGTTCTCTTCCATAGCGGGCTGTATCAAGGAGGCTGTCGACGAGTGGAGGAAGCCGGGGGCTTGGTCGTATGCCGACTTGCTGGCGACCATACTGGGCGGGCTGGTGATTCAAATCGAGGTCTGGATTGCCTGACGGAAAAAATGAATTTTTATAACCCGGCGACGGGAAAGCGTTCTTTGACTTCTTGGAATCACCGTTTGATTTATCGTAAAAAAGTATAAGAATTGGTTGCATGTTACGATATTTTTTGTTACTTTGCAACAAGATGATAAGCGATACCTATAAATACGATAGCGTTACGGTTGCAAACTATATCATTGCGTTTGCTAACCAGAATAAGTTTTTCATTAACATGACTAAGCTTCAAAAGTTGTTGTATATAGCTTATGGAGTATATCTTTACGTAAAGAACGAACGCTTGACAAACGAGCACCCTCAGGCTTGGCCGTATGGTCCGGTTTTCCCGACCACTCGAAATAAATTGATAAAAAAGGATTTTTCAGAAATTTCCCTTTCTGATGAAAACCTTGAAAAAATAGCCCGTGATTCCGAAATGGAATCTCTGATGAAACTGGTCTTTGGCAGCTATGGTTCTAAAACTGCCGCCTATCTGACGGAATGGTCTCACAAGCCCGGTTCTCCGTGGGATAGGACCGTTAAGCAGCCTTCATTCAGCTGGGGGGATAGAATCCCGGATAGTTATATCCAAGAGTATTTTAAGACACTAATTTCTCCCAAAGCATGACTAAACAGAAAGATTCTTTTAGCGGCTTGGATTTACGTAGTGAGAATGGTGTCCATATTTCTCCCGACTCAAATTTGGGCGATATAGACGACAAGAATTTATCCGAACAAATACGGGAGCGATATTCACAAGATACACAATTTCGTAAACATTTGGCCAGATGGGTCATGTGGATTATCCCCATATGGTTATTCATAGTAATTGCCATTCTTGTATTTTGCGGGATCGGATTATTTTCATTGGGACCGGAAATATTGATAGCTCTACTGGCTACGACAACTATCAATGTATTAGGTTTAGCCAATATCGTATTAAAGGGTATTTTCCCGAACCGAAAAAAATAAACATTGTTCACATGGATACAAAAGGTTCATTCCCCTATGTCCAGAACTCGTCCGATACGGATTCTCAACCTCCGATACCGGCTGATTATTCTCCAAAATTCGATGAAAGTTATTTAAATTCTTTAATCGAAAAGGCTTATCCTCGTCTAAAAGATGTTGACCCTGTACAATGGCTCGATGAATTGAGGAGAGAGGATTGATAATGCCTTCGGCCTACGTTTGTCCCATTTTCAATAACGGATAAGCCTAACCCTAAGGCTACTCTCTCATACATTCGTTACAAGCGGTGATTCTAAAAAAGTCACCGCTTTTTTTGTCGCCAAAATGAAGAAAGACATGAATAAGAATGTACAGGATTTTGTCATCGAGACGATTCAATCGATTGCCTCGAAAATACCGGGAATAAGGATCAGGTATGCCTACGACATACAGACCAACTTCCATATCGTGGAGGTCTCTCCTGAAAGCATAAGAAGAGGCAGTGAAGAATACATGGAAATGGAGTATAATTTATGTAATGAATTTCAAGAAAAATTTCCGGAAGAGGATTTGCTCGTATCTGAGCCGGACAGAATTAACAACATGGAAAACTTAATCTTCGAGATATGAAATACTTCACGATGAAAGAACTCACAAAGAGCTCGACGGCCGATAAACTGGGTATAGACAATACCCCTACTCCCGAAGCGTCGGCCCAGTTGTCGAACCTTGTCACCCATGTTTTAGACCCACTGCGGGAGATGTACGGAAAGGCGATAACCGTCAATTCGGGCTATCGTTGTCCCAAACTCAATGCCGCTGTGGGTGGTGCGAAAAACAGCCAGCACATGAGGGGCGAGGCGGCGGATATAACGGCAGGGAACAAGGAGGAAAACAAGAAGCTGTTCGAACTTATACGGGATAACCTTCCCTTCGACCAGTTGATTGAATATAATTATAAATGGATTCATGTAAGCTATTCATCAATGCATGATAATAGAAGTGAAATTCTACATTTAAATCGCTGATTATTAGCATATAAAATAAATTATTTGTATATTTATAGTATAATAATTATGTGAGTATGAGAAAGGAAGACACCAAAATTTTCAGGGTTGGAGAAACATCAATCAATTGTCAAGGGATAAAAATGGAAATTATTGCATATCGAAAATGTAATGATATTGATATATTGTTTCTTAATGGGAGTGGTGAGGTAAGAAAAACTAAATATTGTCATTTCTTATCGGGACAAGTCAGATGCAACTCTGTACTAATTAAAACAAAGAAAGCAAAGGAAAAGGAGAAAAGAAAACAAGTTATGCTTAATAATGGGGCAATACCTATACCTTTTAATAAAAAGTATTATGTGGATAGATATGGGAATGTATATAATTCTAATTATAAAAAAATTAAACCTATAAAAATTGGAGGGTATTTGCATTATGATATCCCCAAAGCAGGAGAACAGCATGGAAGGTGTTTAGCCCATAGAATTGTTGCGTTATCATTTATCCCTAATCCGTATAATAAGCCACAAGTTAACCATATCGACGGTAATAAATACAATAATATAGTCGACAACTTGGAATGGGTTACCCCATCAGAAAATCAAAAGCACAGATTCGATGTACTACACGATTCCCATTTTGGAGAAAAGAATACGCAATCTAAACTCACAGAAAAATGCGTGAGGGAAATTATAAAATTAAGCCAGTCGGGGTTATCTTATAAAGAAATATCGAAACGCTTTGATGTTTCTCCTTCTACTATCTACGATATTATTTCCGGGTATTCATGGGCACATATTACCGGTATATCTCCAAGAAGGAACAAGGAAAGAATGATTCAATTGGGATATTATGACAAATACTGAGCCTATGAGACATATCGTATTCCTATTGTTTTTGACTGGCTTGGCTGCGACGAGTTGTACCAAACATGTGTATGTGCCTGTGGAAACGACAAAGAGCGACACGGTGTATCTGAACCGGGTGCAGCTCGATTCCATATACATGCGGGACAGTGTTTTCATCGAGAAATCGGGAGACACGATACGGGAATTCCAATACAAGTACATATACAGGTTCAAGGACAGAATCGATACGCTGTATATATCCAATACGGACAGCATACAAGTACCCTACCCCGTCGAGGTAGTAAAGTACAAGACTCCTCAATGGTGCTGGTGGACACTCGGTGGCATTGTCTTGCTGCTTGTCCCTTACATCGTGAAATGGGCAACAAAATTGAAAGGACTGGGTTTCTTGATATAATTTGATTTACGACTCTTTCGGGGCTTCGGAGTATAAAGAGGAAAGCCTCAATCTCTTGCTGCTCTTCCAAAACTAACAAGAGACAACATCACGGGGAATGTTACGAGGCTTTCACAGCCTTTAAACAGGAACGTGATGTTTTTTATTGTGTCAACAATCTATAATTTAACAAATATTTAAAAAGGCAAGAGATATGAAAACCAATGAAATCTTTGAACACGTCTTGCAAATCGTTTGCGAGGAATGTGAGCTGTGTTACGGCGAATTGATCAACGGGGCGAACAAAAATGCGGTTGACGCACGTTGCCTGCTCATCTGTGCGTTGGTATCGCTCGGCTTCTCCGAGGAGAACACCGCCGCTTATCTTTCCATGACCCGACAGGGAGTGAACAAATTGAAAAACAGCCTGAAACAGCGGTGTTCGGGAAGTTTTATTCTGACAACGACAAATCAACGGGTCAGCAACAGGATAGCCACCGAAATCCGAGGATAGCAACGGCAATAGCCATACGTTTGTATGCGGCCGATATTGGCCGTAACCATCAATTATATCTATATGGAAAGAACGTATGTTTTCAATCAAGAGCCCAATGGTGGCGGAAGCAAGTTCGACATCATGGCTTTATTGCCCAACCTGATGGGTGGTAAAGGGGTCGATCCCGGACTCTTGGCCCTTCTCAATCAGGGAAGGAACAATCAGGACGCTTGGGGCGGAGGCATGTGGTGGATTTGGATTATCCTGCTGTGGTTCTGCTGGGGCGGTAACGGATTCGGAGGTTTTGGCAACCGGGGCGGGCTTCCTGCCGAGTTGAACGGCGATGTCGGACGTGAATACCTGATGTCGGCCATTCAAGGGAACGGTAATGCCATCAACCAACTCGCTTCGTCCTTGAACTGCTCTACCCAACAGTTACAATCCGCCTTGTGCAACATTCAGGGCTTGATTCAGGGTGTCGGCAACCAAGTGGGCATGTCCGCACAACAGATCATCAACAGCATTCAATCGAGTAATTGTACGCTGGCTACCCAAATCGCCGATTGCTGCTGCAAGACGCAAAATGCAATCGAGAGACAGGGATATGAAACCCGTATCGCCACCTCGGAACAAACCCACTCCCTCGTGGACAGCGGCAATGAGAACACTCGTGCCATTTTGGCGAAGCTGGATTCTATCCAAACTCAGGCTTTACAGGATAAGATCACCGCTTTGACGGCAGAGAAGGCTACTTTGGCGGCTGAAATCTCCCAACGTAACCAGAATGCGACCATTCTCAACGCGGTAGGGCAACAGATTGCTCCCCTCGCTGCCGGTTTGCAGGCTCTCCAAAGCGATGTGGACGGCATCAAGTGTAAATTACCCAATACCGTTCCCGTGGTATATCCGAACATTCAGGCTGTAAACACGGACTTGTACCGGGCTGCCGCTTATGGAGCTTATGCGGGCGATGTCGCATACGGGCGCAGCGGTTACGGATGCGGTTGCAACAACTACTGGGGTTAATTCCAGTAAGAAAGGAGGTATATATGTGGCCTAACTTTTTTACAGGGTTTCCCTTTCCGTTCCCGACGCTGGGCAGGGCGAATTTCAACACGCTGCCCACGGTGGCGGTGACGGTCGGCACGGAGAACGTGACTTTGGAACTTCCAAACCATGCGTTCCGTAACAGGGACTATGTGGGAGGATTCTATATCAATCTCCGTCAGGCGATACCCGCCGGAACGACCGCAACGCTTCCCGTTCTCATCGGGACGAACGGGGACACGAGACCTCTGCTGGCTTACAACAACGAGCCGGTGACGGTAGAGAATATCGCCGGTACGGGGATCTATGAAATCCATTACAACAAGTACACCAACGAAGTGTACCTTGTCAACGGTGGGTACAGACCTACTACGGCGACGGCGGCAACCAACGTCGCTGCCAAAAGCAAATAATTAACACGGGGCTGCCTTTTATCGGGCAGTCCCATTAAATCAAAAAACTATGTTTCAGAATCTTCGAGCAAACAACCAGTTATTTATCCTTCATAAGGAAGAAAATCCCTTAGTGGATATAGGCTCCGTCGTCAGCGTTTCGGCTCCGAAGCCCAAGTACCCCATGCCGACACCTATCGGGCAGATACCCCAGATGGAAATTGTGGTGGACGTGGTGGTCTGCGTGAACGGGCAGAACACGACGTTCCATGACTTACCGGCAGGTGCGGACATCGCTGACTTCGGGCAAAACGGCAACATCGTCATATCTTGTTCCAGAGAGGCCATGAACTCGGAAGTGTCGGCTATCCGGCAAAAGAGCTTGGACGAACTGAACCGTCGTAATTACCACGAGAACGTGATTGCCGGGTGCGACAAGATATTGACAATTTTGAATCCCGAATTTGCGGAGAAGCAAAGGCAGGAGCAGGAGATTGCCACCCTCAAAGGGCAGATGTCCGAAATGAGCAGAAGCATGGCCGACCTAATGGCCATGAACAAAAAACTGATGGAACAGCTCAGTGTTTCTGAAACTTCTAAAAACAAAAAGTAATATGGGAATGTGGTCAATATTAGAAGAAGGCCGTGGATATGAAGGATTCAATGAACGCGGCGGTAGAGAGCTCGAAATGGCCTACAAGGAAGGTTGCGAGCACGGCTACAAGAAAGGCTATGAAGCTGCCATGCGGGAAATGCAGGGCGGCGATATGGGCTTCCGTGGCAATAATGGCGGCAGTTACGGCGGCGGGAATTATGGCGGAGGTTCTTCCAGTGGAATGAACAACCGTTATGCTCCCGGTTATCCTCCTTCGTACTATGACGAAATGGGGGAACGCAGACGCAGACGGGCCAACGGCGAGTTCTATTAATCGGGAGGGGAGAAATCCCCTCTCTTTTCAAAAACATAAAAAAGCAGTGTTATGAACCAACGATTAGACATTTATGATATTTTCCCCTCCGGCATGACGGAGTACCTTTCCCGATACGGCTGGCACTTCTCCAAGAACATGTGCGAGTGGGCGGTTTCCAGAATGAAGGCCGAAAACAAGGCCACCGGAAAGAAGGAGGAGATAAAAGCCCTTTCGAAAGAAGATGTGGAGGTCATCTTGACACAGGCGGGCGTGAAGTTGGAAAAGTCCAAAGGGTACGACCATGTATTTGTCGCCAATATGGGTAAGGCCGACTATTTGAAATCATCGATTCCCGACGATACCCATTTGGCTCTGTTTGTAAAGGACTATATCGACGACCCTGACGGTTACGACGGGTTGCCCTTTACACGTTTCTATGCCGACTGTATAGGTTCGGGTACTCCGATCATGTGGGAAGATATGTTATAAAACATGATTGTTCAGGATTTCTACATAGCGAAATACGACTGGCACGTAAGGGTTTTTTACGCCGTTACCACCTACTGGACAAACACCATACTCCGGGAGCTGGAAAGGATCGGTTGTACGGGGAATAATCTGGAAAATGCTTTCAGAAGTTTGTCGTCCGGTAACTTGAATACAGGCCTTACCTATTCCAATTTCGAGCATCGACGGACGGTGATGGTAATTGCCATGACGACGAGTCCCGAACAGTTCCAAAACTCTTGGGACCATGAAAAGGGGCATTTGTGCAGGCATATATCCCGGACGTTCGGCATTGACCCTTACGGGGAGGAAGAACAGTACCTTCGGGGATATATCGGGCAGAAGATGTTCCCCGTGGCGAAGAAGTTCCTATGTGAGTGTTGCAGAAAGAAATTAATTCGGGAAATACATGGAGATAGCTAAAATCATACAAGCCATCTGTTCCGGCAAGTCGAGGAAGGAGGTTTATAACCTGCTTTCGCCGGAAGAGAAGGATACCTTGAATCGGTTTGCCGATAACGGTCTCTTGAACAGGAGAATGAGGCGAAAATTTCAAAGGAATATTCGGAAATGCAAATGATGAACAGGGAAATGCCGGGGTGAGAAGCTCCGGCATTCGTGTTTAATTCTATATCAATCATTTTTGCGGAAAATCTTCCACAACTATACGAAAATAGTCTATATCGTATAAAATAATGAGGAAAATTTTCCACATCATTCGTTTTGTTAAATATTGATAAATCATAAAACATTTATACTTCAATATTTTGTATATACAATAAAATGGAGTATCTTTACCATGTAATCAAAAACAAACAGTAACCAATTAAAATAGAGTCATGTTACAGAAAGGTACAGAACAATACAAAGAAGCTCAGGAATTATCCAACAGACTTCAACAGATTGCTAGCTATGAAAGATGGAATAATAACAATTCGTATGAGTTGCATTTCAACCCGTTCTATCGGTTCTTGTCCCGGATAATCAACCTGAATGTTTTTGCCTCCAATGTGGCAAAGACGATTGATGAAAAATGCACCTATCCGAGTTTCAAGATTGCCAACATGTCGAGTAAGCAAGCATGGATACTTGCCTGTGCGGCGATCGAGAATAACATAAATCTTGAAGATTGTTATACCCCTGTATGGGCCAGATGATTTTAAATAAAAATTACTTATATATGGAAACAAAAAGAACAATGGTATTATCATTTCATGTTTGCCGAGGTGGCAGATTCTTTAACCCCGGTCATATTGAATTTGTCGGAGAAAAAACATTCTCAGATGTGTGTAGCATGTTGTCAGATCGCTTGTTCACGAAAAACAGGGACGAGCATGGGAGGTTCTGCAAGCCCTATATTGTAGACGAAGTGGGCACTGTCGTTAGTGAGGACGACGAGAACGGAAGAACAGGAGAGATAGACTTCGATGGTGATTATGACAGATATTATACTATCGAGATGGAGGATATAGACGACCTCAGCGACTCGGAATTGGAAGCCATAAGGGAGTATAAAGGGTATATAAGCGAAGATCTTGAACATCTTGTTAAAGTCGATGACGAAGAGGAGGACGAAGAATGAAAAGGGAATTTCCATTATTCATTGTAGACCATAACCGGGCGCACAAGTTCGGAGAAGTCGACTTCATATACTGTTCCGACATAGACAATGGATTCATTGCAAAGATTGAATTTATCGACGGCATTATCGAGGAAGTCGGAGAGGATTACCGCATAGAGCCCGGATTGTCAGGATCTAATATTTCCGCAAAGATAAGCATTAAGCGTATTACAGGTAAAAATCCTGATAAGACTAAAATACGGGGCCTTTTAAAACAGGCTATGAAGTATTATACATCGCTATCGACATTCTCGGCAGACATCGGCAATATTACGGTTCGGCAAATGGTGTTGTTCATTGATACGCTGATTTTAGACGGTCGTAAGAATGCGATTGCAGCAGGTAGTGATTATAATTATAGGAATACGGTATTAACATCTATCGCATTTTTAGAAGCGATAAAGAAGGAATTAATAGGAGTATGACAATAGAAGATTTATCGAAACAAGTGCGTAAGATTCGCGAAGAAAAGGGATTGACCCAATATAATATCTGGAAACAGGGTATGAACTTTGGGACCGTCATTGCCATTGAAAGTGGGAAGAATGTCAACTTGAAAAACTTCCTTAAATATTGTGAGATCGTAGGAATTGATGTAACTTTGGAAGAGAAAGAGTAAATAGGATTATAATATCTTGTGCAAATATTGTGCATATTTAAAATGTTAAAAGCGTAACGCTGTATTATACAAAATGTTACGCTTTTAATTTGCGGAAGGAGGGGGATTCGAACCCCCGGTACCCATTCGAGTACGTCAGTTTAGCAAACTGGTGGTTTCAGCCACTCACCCATCCTTCCAAAGGACGATTTGTCGTTGATGTCATTTTTCAAATGCAGCGCAAAGATAAGCGGAATATTTGAAACAGCAAACTTTTTCGCATTATTTTATTTCGGGAATAATCGTTACTTTTGTCCCGTCAAGGTGCTTTTGCGCTGTGTATAATCGGATTATTATGTCGAATGTGAATAAAGGTATAAAGATATTTGCTTGGATAACAGGAGGGCTTATTTTGATTCTCGCATGTTTGTTTATTCCGGTAATGAAGAGTTATTTGTATGATCCTGTTATTACCGAACAAACGGTGTGCTATGTTTATCCGAAGTGGAATGATGTTCAGCTCGATAGTGCTTTGCATTCGGTGATTCCAGATGAGAATTCGATCCCGAGAGTAAAACGTTTGCTGTCGTTTTATAAATTCGATTCTAATGTTCGTGTAGGAGCTTATCGGCTTCATGCCGGTATGACAGCTCGGCAGATGGCTTTGAAATTGTCGAGGGGAAGCCAATCTCCCATACGAGTTACATTTAATAACGTACGCACTCTCGAACAATTGGCCGAAAGGGTATCGGGGCAGTTGTTTTTTTCGAAAGAGGAGTTGTTGGCTTTGCTGTACAACGATAGTGTTTGTGCGGATTTAGGTTTTACGAAAGCGACTCTCCCGGCTTTGTTTTTGCCGGATACTTATGAGTTTTACTGGACTGTGACTCCCGAATCTTTTTTACAGAAGATGAAGCGGGAGTATCGCATTTATTGGGAAGGAAAGCGGGAGCAACAGGCAAAGCGGTGGGGATTGACTCCTGTGGAGGTAGCGACTCTGGCTTCGATCGTAGAGGAAGAGACTAACAAACGTGATGAAATGGGAAAGGTTGCGGGTCTTTATATGAACCGATTGCGTAAAGGCATGCCTTTGCAGGCAGACCCTACGGTAAAATTTGCCCACGGGGATTTTTCGCTGAAACGCATATTGAATGTTCATTTGACCATAGAATCGCCATATAATACTTATCGGGTTACGGGATTGCCTCCCGGCCCTATACGGATTCCTTCGAAACAGGCTATCAATGCCGTGCTGACACATACACCGAACGGGTATTTTTATATGTGCGCCAAAGAGGATTTTTCGGGCTATCATAATTTTGCCGTGACTTTGGCAGAGCATCAACGAAATGCAATTCGATACCAGCAAGCATTGAACAGACTCGGAATACGTTGATGGGGGAATGTAAATAGTAAAGCCTCGTCTCACGACGGGGCTTTACTACTTGAAATATATCAAAAACAAGAAAGAGGATAATGTTTATTACAGGAATAAACAAAGGATAATATAATACCAATGAAACACACAAAAAACAAGAATATTATCGTATAAATTAACTCTTCCAGACCGGAGATTTTGGCTCGACGGAAGCGACGCTTCGCTTCTTTTTCCCTAAGGAGAGCCGTTTCTTTCCCGGTTTCGATAATAAAACACACTCGTATTGCAAAAAGTTTTTATCCGGAGCGATTTTAGTATATTTTAATAATTCGAGATTTCTTCTACGGGAGGAGGCATAGGGGTATCGGTATCATCGTCTATCCAAATGGCCAATGTGAGCCAATATAACAGTAGTGCGATAGCTATGCCTACACCTATCGCAGTCCAGATTTTTTGTCGTTTTTTCTCCATACTATATTAGTTATTCGAAAGAATAACATCGGTCGGGAGATAAAAGTTCTTTTTAGAAGGGTATATCGTTATTGGACGAACCGGGGGGATTCAGGAAATCGGGGTTCCCAGACAGTGGCGCTGCCGATGGTGTGCTCGTGTCGGGAGTATTGAACTTCGAGGTTACCGGTGCACTGAAATCGGTCAGTCGGGTGTCTTCGTCGTAATTTTGGAATCGAGCCAGATAAGAGACGAATTTCATATTCACGGTATCGGTCGCACCGCTACGGTGTTTGGCTATGATAAATTCTGCCAAGCCTTCGATGCTGTTTCCATTGGCATCTTCCTTGGACCGCGTATAATATTCGGGACGGTGTATAAAGCAAACCATATCGGCATCTTGCTCGATAGCTCCCGATTCACGCAAGTCGGAAAGTTGCGGGCGTTTCCCTTCTTTACCGTCTTTGTCGTTACCCCGGGATTCCACACTACGATTTAACTGGGACAGGGCGATGATAGGTATTTGAAGCTCTTTTGCCAATTGTTTGAGCGAACGAGATATGGTGCTGACTTCTTGTTCTCGGCTCCCGAAGGACATACCGCTAGCGTTCATCAGTTGCAAGTAGTCTATGATGATGATTTTGATTCCGTGCTCGCGAACCAATCGGCGTGCTTTTGTCCTAAGTTCAAAAACGGAAAGGCTGGGGGTATCGTCTATATATATAGGAGCGTTCCTCAGTATTTCGATACGAGACATGAGCCGTTCCCATTCGAACGGGGCCAACTGTCCGCTTTTGATTTTATCGCCGGGGATTTCGCAAGTGTTGATGATGAGACGATTGACAAGCTGGACATTGGACATTTCGAGCGAGAAGATAGCCACCGGCGTGTTATAGCTGACAGCCATGTTCTTTGCCATAGAAAGGACGAATGCCGTTTTTCCCATAGCGGGACGGGCGGCGATAATGATGAGGTCGGAATTTTGCCAACCGGAAGTAATTTTGTCGATGTCGTGAAACCCGGTTTGCAGTCCGCTCAATCCGTCACTTCGATTGGCTGCTATTTGAATTTGTCTGATAGCTTCGCTCAGTACCGGGTCTATTTGAGTAACGTCTTTTTTCAGGTTACGTTGGGAAATTTCAAAGAGTTTCCCCTCGGCTTCCTGCATAAGGTCATCTACGTCGTTGGTCTCGTCAAAGGCCTTGTTGAGTATTTCGCTGGAAAATTCGATTAATTCCCGAGCCAAATATTTTTGGGCTACGATGCGGGCATGGTATTCGATGTGCGCCGCCGATGCTACACGTCCGGTAAGTTCGGAAATACGGAGGGCTCCGCCGACTTCATCGAGCTTTCCGTCGAGTCGCAGTTGCTCGGTGACGGTGAGCATGTCGATGGGGCGTTGTTGTGCTCCCAACCGGGATATTGCACTATAAATAAGTTGGTTGGTCGGCTCATAGAAACACTCTGGCTTTAAGATGTCGCAAACGGTGGTATAGGCATCTTTTTCGAGCATGAGAGCCCCCAACACGGCTTCTTCGAGCTCTTTGTCCTGAGGTTGTAGCTTGCCTTGTTCCGAAACTTTCGGAGCGTAGGCTTTTTTCTGGCGAGTGTAATTTCTTCGAGTTTCCATGCAGCAATTCTTTCCCGTTACAAAAGTAGTCAATCTTTCTGCTATCGGGAAATTTGGTGAGCGAATCTTATAATGAACTTTTCAACAGGCAGATATTTCCGATTAATTACAGGGCCGGTGTCGTATCGGGGTATTTCGCCATTTGCTTTTCACAATATTTTTGGAATAGCTCCCAATCGTAATAAGGTGCATATTCCGAATCGATGGGTAATTTTATTTCTTGTTCATTGAACAATACTTTCACGAGTATTTTCCCATCGGTATTTTTATAAAGTATCCATTGGATATTCGTCGCCATAGGATTGTATTTGAAGTCCTGCCAAACCTCGGCTACTTTTTCGGGATCGGCTTCTACAACGGCTGCATTCTCAATACCTAACAGGGCGAGTAAAGGAATTGTATTTTCACCGTGTGCAAAACGTAAATTGGCTTCGACACCGTTTCCGTCGATCGCCGCTTGCGATGTAACCAACATGTCTTTTAACAGAGGTTTCGCAATGGCGACAGGGAGTCCTTTTCCGGGAATGGAGTTGGCTTTACGCAGGTATTGCGATAGATTGTTCGCGCTCCACAAATCGAATTTTTCTTCTTCTGTGAACCACGGATACAGGGATATGTCGTAGTCGGTATTCGGTAATATGATGGTTAAAGCGTATAGGTGGGTCATGAATGTAATGGGATCGGGTATGATTTGTTCCCACCCTTTCTTGAATATTCGGTCGATAAGTCTTAGTCTTGTGGGTGTATGCTTTTCCTGATAGGCTCGGAGTATCTTTTTCCATGAGCCTTTCGAGAGATATTGTTGGTATTCTTTTCCTTTGAAGAATCGCAGGGTATTGTCATATCCGTTGCTGGGATCCATAGAAAACTCCGCAGTGGGGGTATAGCCTCTCATTTCTGCGACGAATGCCGCCATACTAGCCATGGAGCGTGGAACCGTGGTCGATTGTGCCACAAGGGTCACTTTGCCGTCCTGAGGTGTAAACGCCGGACGAAAGCGGTGATACATGCGACGAGCCATATCCCGGTGTTGTCGGGCTCCGAGCGGAGTGAGGTCTCCCCAGCGATGATTCATTAAATGGTAGATGGTGTCGATTTGATTACGCAGCAGTTTGCCTTCCCGGGTTAAAAGGTTCAAAGAATCGGCTTTATTCATTAGTTTGTACAGGTTCGGAACCATACTTTTTGAATCGTGGGTGCGTGAACCGTGTCGAGCTATATGATCGATGTGAAACGGTATGAAATCCTTTGGAGCCGGGGTGTCTGTGGTGTCGTTGCAATAATAAACAGATGCCGTACTACCGAAAAATTGTGGATTTTGATGTAGAAAATCTTTTATAGAATTTTGCCCGAAAGAGATTGCAGATAGGCATAAAAGGATAGTACCGGCGGTGAGGGTTCTTTTTTTCATTTGTTTCTGTTTTTCTATTATGTCGGTAAAATTATAATAAATTTTCTCTTCGATGAAATTTTTATTCTTTTTTAGAGTGGAGTTGCCTATGTGACTGAGAATGGTTATTTTCGCAAAGATTCTCGAAAAACAAGGATATAGATGATTAGATTTCCCAATGCAAAAATCAATTTGGGGTTGCGTATCGTAGCCCGTCGTCCCGATGGTTATCACAATATAGAGACGGTATTTTATCCCGTTCAGTTACAAGATGCTTTGGAGATTGTTCCAACGTCGCAACAGGAGACGGAGTTGTCTTTGTCGGGAATTGTCATAGACGGTGATCCCCAGAATAATTTGGTGATGAAAGCGTGGCGAAGATTGAGCCATCGTTTTTCGTTACCCCCGATATCTATTTATCTCCATAAAGCCATACCCTTTGGTGCTGGGTTAGGAGGTGGTTCTTCCGATGCCGCTTTTTTGTTAGCGATGGTGAGAGATTATTTTCGTTTGCCGTTGAGCGATGACGAGCTTGACAAGGAAGCTGCTTCTCTGGGAGCCGATTGCCCATTTTTCTTGCATAATAAACCTTTATTAGCCAAAGGAATAGGCGATGAGTTCGAGCCGATCGAATTGTCGTTGAAGTCCTATCGAATCGTATTGGTAAAGCCTTCTGTCTCCGTGCCTACGTCGGTGGCTTATTCGTTGGTTACTCCGGTATTGCCGGAAGAGTCGGTGAGGGATACCGTTTCCCGTCCGGTCGAGGAGTGGAGAGGTAGATTGATCAATGACTTTGAAGAAAGTGTGTTTGCCCGATTTCCGGAAATAGGAGAGATAAAGGATCGTTTATATGAACAGGGAGCTGTATATGCATCTATGTCCGGTTCGGGTTCTTCGGTATTTGCCCTATTCGATAAAGAAGTCGATCTTGCCGATTGTTATCCGGGGTGTTTTGTTTGGACTGGAATTTGTGAAGTATAGCGTATAAAATCGTTTTTGAAAAAGAGAATGATCGAAGATTGTTACATGACCGGTATTATAGATAAGATAAATTCTTTATATCCGATTTCCGATGATACGATACGGACATTGAAAGAGAGCATGACTTTGTGCTGTTTTCCCAAGAAGTATCAGTTGATAAGGGCGGGCATGTATTGTAAATCGGCTTATTTTATAGGGAAGGGAATGACTCGCTCGTTTTGGTTGGTGAACGGAGAAGAGATAACGACTTCTTTTTCGTGTGAGGGCGGAATCGTGTTCAGTATGGACGAACTCTATTATAACAAGATGAGCGAGGAATTTGTGGAGACCCTTGAAGATGTAGTCGTTTATAGAATATCTCTGGATAAATTGCGTCGGCTGTTCGAAACGAATATCGAACTGGCTAATTGGGGACGGATTATCCATCAAGACGAGTATCGGCGTTTGCATCGCTCGCATAAGGAACGTTTGACTTTATCGGCAAAAGAACGGTATGAGGAGTTCAGACAGCAATTCCCTCAGGTGAACCAGCGAGCTCAACTTGGGTATATCGCATCGTATTTGGGTATAACACTCTCGACGCTCAGTCGTCTTAGGGGAGCCCGAAAATGACCTTTCGGAGGATTTTTTGACATAGGACAAATTTTAAATTATATAAGTCCTGTAATTTTGTCGTAATATTAATCATCACTAAAATCAAAAATCTAAATTACCAATTCATTATGCAACAAATTTCTTCCGCTGCGTTTTCAGATACCAAACCTCATTATGAGTTGCTTGACGGATTACGTGGTGTAGCTGCGCTTTTGGTCGTGTGGTATCATGTCTTCGAAGGGTATGCTTTTGCCGGTGGTACTCTTATAGAAAGCATCAATCATGGATATTTGGCCGTGGATTTCTTTTTTATTTTATCGGGCTTCGTTATCGGTTATGCTTATGATGATCGTTGGGGAAAGAGCCTGACGGTAAAAAATTTCTTTAAGCGGCGGTTGATTCGTCTTCACCCGATGGTTGTCATGGGTGCAGTTTTAGGTGTGATTACATTTTGTATCCAGGGTAGCGAACAGTGGGACGGGACTCATGTGGCTACGTCGATGGTGATGTGGGCTTTGCTTTTCGCGATGTTTTTCATTCCGGCCTATCCGGGTGCAGGTTATGAGGTTCGGGGTAATGGTGAAATGTTTCCTTTGAACGGTCCCAGTTGGTCATTATTTTTCGAGTATATCGGTAATATTTTGTATGCTTTGTTTATTCGTCGTTTGTCTACTAAGGCGTTAACTGTTTTTGTCGTATTACTGGGAATCTGTCTGGCTTGTTTCGCTATCTTCGATGTATCGGGGTATGGCATGATAGGGGTAGGCTGGACGCTCGATTCGGTGAATTTTGTGGGTGGACTGTTGCGAATGCTTTTCCCGTTTTCTTTGGGACTGTTGTTGTCGCGTAATTTCAAACCGGTGAAAGTGAGAGGGGCATTCTGGATATGCTCTTTCGTATTGTTGGTTTTGTTTTGTGTTCCTTATGTAGAAGGGGTCGAACCTATATGTATGAATGGTCTTTTTGAGGCATTTTGTATAGTCGTGGTATTTCCTGTTCTCATTATATTGGGTGCGTCGGGAAACACGACCGATAAAACATCTACGCGGATATGTAAATTTTTGGGAGATATTTCTTTCCCGCTTTATATCACGCATTACCCGTTTATGTATTTGTTCTATTCTTGGTTGATTGAGAACCAGTATTTTACATTCGGGGAAACGTGGCAAGTAGCCTTGTGTGTTTATGTATGGAATATATTGGTAGCCTATCTTTGTTTGAAACTTTACGACGAGCCGGTGAGACGGTGGTTGAGCAAGAAATTTTTGAAAAAACGCTAGGGATAACCCCGTTAATGGGGTTTATTTGATAGATAGTAAAATTTCCATGCTTAAATTAGTTTTATGAAAATGATAGATTGTAGAAAGTCGTTGATGGTATGCATCGGTTTGTTGATGTGTGGAACCTTTTCGGCGCAGGAATCGGAGTTCGATTTGGCATCGCAGAGATCGGAAGCACAAGACGTTTTTGCTGTGCCGGGTAAAAAATTGGATCATAAAGGGATAATTATTAACCCTACTCCTCATAAATTGGTTCTCGACCCAACCGGGAGGCTCGATATTTCGGGTGGAGTGTGTCTAAAAGATAAGCATGGAAAATTTTCCGAGGATTTGGATTTTGTCACTTTTAACAAGAAGGGGGTAAAACTCTCCGTCGATTTTGGTTCGAAGGCTTCGGCTAAGTATGGGGTAAAACCTGTTTCGGGTGCATATCGCATGAATATCGGAAAGAATGGTATATCGATCGTCGGTTATGACGAGCGGGGAGCTTTTTACGGTTTGCAGACCCTTCGCCAGTTAGTCGAGAGTCCTGCGACTGTAACGGGCAAATTACCATATGTGGAAATCGACGATTACCCCGATTTGAAATACCGGGGAGTAGTAGAAGGATTTTATGGAACGCCGTGGTCTCATGAGGTGAGAATGTCTTTGATAGATTTCTATGGAAAGTTCAAGATGAATAGTTATTTGTACGGTCCGAAAGACGATCCGTACCACAGTTGTCCGAATTGGAGGCTTCCATATCCCGAAAAAGAGGCCGGAAATATCAAAGAATTGATAGAGGCTTGTAAACGTAATCGGGTCGATTTTGTCTGGGCGATACACCCGGGACAAGATATTAAATGGAACGAGGAGGATTATCAAAACCTCGTTAATAAGTTTAATTTGATGTATGACCTCGGTGTACGGGCTTTCGCCCTCTTTTTCGACGATATATCGGGCGAAGGGACAAATCCGGTGAGACAGACGGAGTTTTTGAATAGATTGACTAAGGATTTTGTGAAGTCCAAAGGCGATGTAGCATATTTAACGGTTTGTCCGACCGATTATTCCAAGCTTTGGGCAAACCCCACACCGCAAGGAAGTCTTGCTATTTATGGAGAAACTCTTGATCCGTCGATAGAAGTGTTTTGGACAGGAGACGTAGTATGCAGCGACTTAACACCGGAGACTTTGGATTGGGTTAATTCCAGAATTAAGCGGCCGGCATATTTTTGGTGGAATTATCCGGTTACCGACTATGTGCGCAATATTATTTTGCAAGGACCTGTTTATGGCTTGAATACTTCGTTGGATTCTAATGATCTTTGCGGAATAGCAAGTAATCCGATGGAACATGGAGAGGCTTCGAAATTGGCTTTATACGGGGTTGCCGATTATACATGGAATATAGCGGCTTATAATCCTATCGATAATTGGGAGAGAGGACTCGGCGAATTGATGCCGAAAGCAAGGGAGGCCTACCGGACATTCGCTATTCATTCTTGCGATACGGAGACCGGTTATCGCCGCGATGAATCGTGGGAAACCAAGACTTTCAGAATCGGTGATTGGAATGAAACGGAGGCTCAGGCTCTTTGGGCAGAATTCGATAAGGTAGAGAAAGCTCCTGCCGAAATAGAAAAAGGTTGCACTAATAAAGGTCTGATGAGTGAGTTGACTCCGTGGCTCCAAGAATTCGGAAAGTTGGGTACGAGAGGAAAACGGGCTTTGGAACTTGCCCGTGTTTATCGTGATGGTAAAGATGATGCCGATTTTTGGAATAAGTATATTCGGAACTTGATGAGTAAGAAGGATCGAGAAAATTATGAGGCTCATAAAAGCGGGACCATGAAGCTGCAACCATTTTATGAAAATGCTATGGACGATATGGCATACGGCTTTTTAACTCGGTTGTCGGGCGAGACTCCTATCTGTTATAGGGGTATAGGTTCGTTCCATAATGCGAAAACCACGTTGAGCAAGTTAATGTTTGATCACGATACTACGACTTATTATACATCGGGAATCGCTCAAAAAGCCGGCGATTGGATCGGGGTTGATTTGGGAAGTGTCAAAGATGTGACCGAAGTTTCTATTTTGCAGGGGCGTAATTCTGTGGACGATGTCGATTATTTCGACCATGCCGTAGTGGAATATTCGATTGATGGTAAAGCATGGACTCCGTTGACGGAAGAGTTGAATAAACAGTATATCGTTCGTTGGAACGGGGAGCCTGTAAAGGCTAGATATGTTCGATTGAAAAGACTCGAATCTACTCGCACGAATTACGCATCGGTTCGTTCATTCGAAGTGAATCCTCCCAGAGTGGAACATTTGGGTTTCAGCTTAAAGTCCGACGATGTACAGCAAGCTCTTTATGCGTTTGATCAGCAAATAGGCACAAGTTATCGAAATAATGGAACTTTTTCTTTCGGGGTCGCTCCTCGGACCGAGGGATATACTTTGTTGGTGAATGAATTGCCGGAGGCGGGGAATGGAGCCCCTGTCGTGCATTTGAGACAGTTCAGGCCCGATGGTTCGTTGGCGGTTGAGTCGGTTATCGATTCGTCGTTTTTTAAGGTCGAGTTGGCCGAGGGAGTTTCCGAAGTACAAATAGAAGGGCCAGTGGAGATATTCGAGATAGTGCCGAAGTTTGATTAGTGTCGGATTTTTACGTTTAAAGAACAATTATTATTTTTGAACAGGATATAAAAAGAGCAGGTTTGCCCTGCTCTTTTTCTTTTGGAGAAAGGGAATTGCTTTTTTACAGGTAATGGATAGAAATGAAAACATTGGGAAGGTGGCAGTGCACTCTGACAAAAGTGCAGTTTAGGCTTGTTTGGCAGTGTTTTTGATACTATAATGGTGCTCATTGGTAATGATGATATGAGCGTGATGAAAATGAAAATGTAACAAAAGAAAAATTATAAATATGGCCGAAAAGAAAGAATGCGAAAAATCGCAAAATATTGTAGATGAGGCTTCTGAAAAGGAGAAGAAAGAGTCGTTGAACCAAGAACCCGAAGTTCCGGAAGAAACAGGTTCCGAGGAGGGCGGTGAAGAAGGCGAGGCTGATGAGGCTGCCAGATTGTCAGCCGAATTGGAAACTTTGAAGGCGACTATCGAGAAAATGCAGAAGGATTATTTGCTATTGATGGCCGAGTTCGATAATTTCAGGAAACGGACGTTGCGAGAGAAATCGGAGTTGATCAAGAATGGCGGTGAGAATTGCATGAAAGCTATTCTGCCGGTTATCGACGATTTTGAACGCGGATTGGCAGCTGTGGAAGAAAGTAATGATTTAGCGGCTGTGAAAGAGGGAATGAGCTTGATATATAATAAATTCAAAAGCTATCTAGAACAAAACGGCGTAAAGGAGATTCCTACGGAGGGAGCGGATTTCGATACAGAATATCACGAGGCTGTGACGATGTTCCCGGCTTCGGATCCGGCTCAAAAAGGTAAAGTGATAGATACCGTACAAAAGGGATATACGCTCAATGACAAAGTTATTCGCTTTGCCAAAGTCGTGGTAGGGGAATAAATTATAGGACAGGGAGCAATGGAAAAAAGAGATTATTATGAAGTGCTGGGTGTCGCTAAAAATGCGACGGCCGAGGAGATAAAAAAGGCATACCGTAAAAAAGCTATCCAATATCACCCGGATAAGAACCCCGGAAACAAAGAGGCTGAGGAAAAGTTTAAAGAGGCTGCCGAAGCGTATGAAGTATTGAGTGATGCGGATAAGCGGGCTCGTTACGACCAGTTCGGGCATCAAGGGTTAGGTGGTGCTGCCGGTGGCGGTTTCAGTGGCGGCGGTATGTCTATGGAGGATATTTTCTCGCATTTCGGCGATATTTTCGGTGGTGGATTCGGCGGATTCGAAGGCTTCGGGGGCGGCTCACGAGGGGGACGTCGTCATGTCAATAAAGGTTCGGATTTACGAGTAAAGGTGAAACTGACATTGAAAGAGATCGCTACCGGTGTCGAGAAAAAAATAAAGGTTCCTAAGTATGTGAGCTGTTCTCATTGTAACGGTACGGGTGCAGAGAACGGTACGGCTTATACGACATGTTCGAAATGTAACGGGTCGGGAGTAGTGACACGGGTACAACAGACTTTTCTCGGAGCTATGCAATCGACGACGACGTGTCCCGACTGCGGTGGAGAGGGCCGTATTATTACGAAGAAGTGTCCGCATTGTGCCGGGGAAGGTATCGTACGTGAAGAAGAGGTAATCACGTTGAATATTCCGGCCGGGGTATCCGAAGGTATGCAACTCTCTATGGCGGGCAAAGGGAATGCTGCTCGTCATGGCGGTGTGAATGGTGATTTGTTGATTTTAATCGAAGAGGAACCGCATCCCGATTTACTGCGCGACGAGAACGATTTGATATATAATTTGCTGCTCGATTTGCCGACTGCCGTATTGGGTGGTTCTATCGAAGTTCCTACTCTCGATGGTAAGGCTCGTATAAAAGTGGATCCCGGTACTCAACCCGGAAAAATATTCCGGCTTAGGGGAAAAGGATTGCCTTCGGTCAATCGTTATGGAGTAGGTGACTTGATTGTAAATGTATCGGTTTACATTCCAGAAAACCTCAATGCTAGCGAAAAGAAGCATTTCGAGGATTTGAAAACTGCACCCAATATACAGCCTACACTCACAGCTAAACAGCGAATATTCAGTAAATTGCGTCATATGTTTGAGTGAAAACGACGATGATATAAAATGAAAGCACCGTATATCAATAATATACGGTGCTTTCATTTTATATTGGGGAATAGTTCTTTACATTCCTTGTATAACGTAATAGGTGTAGATTAAAAAAATGATTCCTACCGATAACCCGATGAATGACCATCGGGTGAATAATTTGTCTTTGCCTATAATTCCATAACATAATCCGATTATGGAGCATAGGGTAATGCCTATCGGAAAAATGAAAAACCCTATTGTGATGAATCCTATGAGCATGATAATGCCCATTATGATTAGTATTTTACTCCTCGTTATTTCCATTTTTGTAAAATTTGAATGTTTCCTCTGTGATTTCGTAATCTAAGTTGAGGAGTATGGAGTCTTTTTCGCGGGGAGAGAGCGTAGAATCTTCTTCCCAGCCATACTCCTTAGCCAATTCTCGAATAGCTTTTATTTTTTCTTGATCTGAATTGAATACCCGTTTCTTCTTGTGTAACTTAGCTTCTACATATTTCCGGAGGGTTTCTTGTGCTCTGAATTGTTCGCCTCGGGTATAGTCGAATGACTTTAAGCTATCGATGTCTTGCAGTTCGTCATATAGCGTTAATGTCCAAAATAGGTTTTTGTCGGGCAATCGGGTGATGATACAGGGAATGATTTTTTTTCCCATGTTTAGCAATTGCGGAAATTGTTCCAATTTTTTCGCATCATTCGTGTTGCTGCTGAGGCGGGTTATCGGGTTGGTGTTGTAATTGTTTACCCATGCGTTGAAAAGACTGTCGAATTTTTCTAAGTCATCTCCTGTTAAAATCGTATCGGTATCGCAGTCTGCAACGATAATTTCGGTAGATCCGTTAGCCCCGCCGATAACAGAAGCGGATTTCCCGGAACAACCGATAGTTAAAAGATAAAGTAGAATGATGTATGTAAAAGAGCGTTTCATGTTTCTTATTTTTGAACCGCGGAATTGTAAATGATTCTTGCGATATCGGCGATAATTTGTGTATTGGTTTGGTCGCTCTCACGAGAGTCTTTGATGAAAATAGCGAGAAAGCATAATTTTCCGTTCGGGAGATAGATTACGCCGGTATCGTTGTCGCCGATTTTTGTTCCGTCGTCCAAACGGTCGGAGCTGCCTGTTTTGTGTCCTAAGACAATATTATCGGGCAATCCGGCTTTTATTTTATCTTTTCCGGTAGAAGTTTCTATCAAAATATTTTTTAGAAATTCGGTATGTGTTTCATTCAGTATCGGTTCGTTGTAGAGTTTTTCCAATAGTTGAAGTGTAGACGAAGGTGTGCTCCAATTGTTATAGCAATTGGATATGCGAGAGTGCATGGTTTCTTCGGTTTCGGTGAGATTGTAGTTTGTGATACCTAATTTGTCGATTCGGTCTTTCACGATATCGATACCGTCGAGATAGTCTATGAGAATGTCGCAAGCGTTGTTGTCGCTTTGAGAAACGGCATAGCGCATGAGGTCGGCGTAAGAAAGATAAAAGTTTCTTTCGGGGTATAATTCTCTTAGCGGGCTATAAGTGTCTTTGTGTATTTGAGACGATTCGATGAAGCGTAAAGAGTCCAGAGCGATACATTCGTTTTCCATTTTTTGAAGAGCTGCTATGGCAACATGGAGTTTAAAAATACTCATTAGCGGATACCGATGTTCGTCGTTAAACGTAAATAATTGTCCGTCGATCGAGAATGCTACGCCGACCGTTGCATTTTTCCCTTGTATGGCCTGACGAATCTTTTGTCCGACGGTCGATTGTTTTTCCAAGCTAATAGCAGCGATAGGGTGTAGTCCTATCCATGAAAACAGAAAACAGAATAGAATTATTTTATTCTTGGGCATGATGTTTTGCTTGTTTTAAGTTGAGTAAAGATATAATAAATTTAATCATGTATGCCCGGCTTTATTTAATTTAACAGGGAGATAGGGTATCGGTGCGTGTTTATCGGAATATCTTGTTCGGGAGTATTTTTCATTCGATGTTGAAGAATCAGAGGTTAATAATGGAGATTATATTGTTATCCTTATTATAATTTTAAATAAATATATTGTATTAAGAAAATTTTTGTGTGTTTATTTATCTGAATATAAATAAAATAAAGATTAATAAACGTGGTTTTATTTTTCGTTTGTTCAAAAAAAATAGAAAAAAATTACGAATCTCACTAGGGATATAGTTCGATTTAGGGTTAATATTATTGATACGGTATGTAAAAATGTTTCGTGAGATTTATTTACGCAAGGTATACGAGAGAGGAATGTTTAAATAGTATTATTTATGTTAAATATTAAATGGTTAAATCTAAAAGCATGAAAAAAAATCAGAAGTGTAAAATTGGGCTTTTGGCGTTTTCTTTGTCTTTTTTTGTTCCGTTTTTTGCTAATGCAATAGATCAAGGGGCAGGAAAGGTTACTGCAAATGTAACCCAGCCAAGCAAGCGTACTATTAAAGGAGTGGTTTCCGATGTTTCGGGAGAACCACTAATCGGTGTGAGTGTATTAGTGAAGGGAACTTCGATAGGAGCTTCTACTAATATAGACGGTGTTTACTCGGTAGAGGTCCCGAATAATAATGCCGTGCTCGAATTCAGTTATGTCGGGTATCAAAAGGCGACTTTGTCGTTGGCGAATGCTTCCTCATACGATGTCGTTATGCATGAGGAGACACGGGTTTTACAAGAAGTCGTAGTAACGGCGATGGGTATATCGCGGGAATCCAAAACGCTTACCTATGCTACCCAGACTATTAAGAACGAGGAAGTGACCCGTATCAAGGATAATAACTTCATTAACTCGCTGCAAGGAAAGAGTGCTGGTCTTACTATCGTTCCCAATAATTCGGGAGCGGGCGGTGGAGCTTCTAAAATTGTGCTTCGCGGTTCCACTTCTATTCTCGGAACCAATCAGCCGTTGATCGTTGTCGACGGTGTACCTATGCAAGACGGTATGGGTACGCAGGCGACCGATAATATGATACTCGGCGGCGGACGTAGCGGCGATGACCTCTTGTCGACGATCAACCCCGAAGATATCGATAACATGACGATTTTGAAAGGCCCGAATGCCGCAGCTCTTTACGGTAGCGCAGCCAATAACGGTGTGATCGTTATCACGACCAAATCGGGTGCTTCGGGTTCTGTCAAGGTGAATGTGTCGAGCACCACGTCGATCGAGACGATAGCCATGTATCCTCGTACCCAACAGATTTATGGTATCAGTGGCGGAGACCAATGGTCGGCGTGGGGTCCTAAGATCGGTACTCGTTCGGCCGACGAGGTGGCTTCTGCCCCGTATCTGATGAATTCTGCACGCAATGCCGTAAAAGACTTTTTCAACAAAGGCGTGACTACGACCAACGGCGTTACGTTGAGTGGCGGTACGGAAAACTTCCGAACTTATTTTTCTTATAATAATACCTATCAAACGGGATTGATACCGAACAATAAGTTTACCCGTAATAACGTGATGTTCAAGGAATCTTTCTCGTTGTTCGACAAGCGTATCAATATCAACACGAGCCTTAACTGGATACATCAGAAGACCGATAACGCTCCTGTTGTGGGTAAGGCATTGAGCGCTCTCTATGCTTTGTACCGTACTCCGGCCGATATCGATATGCGTTATTTCAAGCATAACTATAAACACCTCGGTACGGTGGCCGACAATATCGTGAGCGATCCGGAGAAAGGTAATCCCAAATTGATTGGACAACCGGTTCAAACTTGGTACTGGTATGACCAATATCTAAACAACCCCTACTGGGTGGCCAACATGTATAACGATTATTTGAAGCGCGACCGTTTGTTGGCAAATATTACTTTGGATGCCAAGATTTGGCAAAATATTAAATATCAGACGCGTTTCAATGTCGATTATGTGACTCAGAATAATCTGAACGAGGAGTATGCCGGTATGAACCGGGTAGGCTTCGATTATGTAGGTGGTAAATATTACAATGGAGATTCTCGCTCGAGCGACATTTATAATGACCACATGCTCACTTGGAACGACCGTTTCAATGATAAAATCGATGTGAATGTGGCTGTGGGAACCAGCTTTTCACGTCATTACGATCGTAACACGAGCATCACTACGGCGATAGATACTTGCGGTGTGCCCAATGCTTTCGTTCCTCAGAATAATAAACACAGCCGTCCCAACAACCCTAACGGAAGTGCTACATCGGCTTCGGACAGTTGGAATAACAAGGATTGGAGCACGGCACTCTTCGCTACGGCTTCAGTCGGATTATTCGATAAAGTTTACCTCGACGGTAGTTATCGTTTGGAGTGGGCACAGTCGTTCCAACAGTTCACGCAAGGGAGCGGATATAAATCGTTCGATTACTATTCGGCCGGTGTGAATGTGCTCATCGACAAGTTTTTGCCTCGCCGGGATTGGCTCAATCAGTTGAAATGGCGCGGTAGTTGGTCGGTGGTAGGTAACCCCATTCCCAACACCTTGTTCGCCCGTCAGAGCTACGATTTCTCCAACGGTACGATCAGTACTCGTCCTCCTTTGTTCGATGATCCTCAACCGGAGACGACCACTTCGTTCGAGACCGGTTTGGACGTTTGGATGTTCGAAAACAAATTCAACTTCGACCTTACTTATTACAATTCGACGTTACGTAACCAGTTTTTGTATGTCACCACTGCTAATGGCGAATCGAAGCCGGTCAACACAGGTAAGATACGCAACTATGGTTTGGAATTCCAAGCATCTTATCGCTGGAACATCAATAAGGATTGGAGATGGCAGACCGGATTCAATATCGCATGGAATGACAACCGTATCCTCGAAACTTACAAAACCGAGAGCGGCGCTCCCTACGAAGTGCAAATGGGTCCCAACGCTTTCAAGATTAAATACGTAGAAGGCGGACGCTATGGCGATATTTATGTCAACTCTTTCGCCCGCGATGAAAACGGCCATATCAAAATCAATGATGCCGGTAATTACGAGAATGCCGTTCCCGTGATGGCTTCCGGTAAATACGAGACCAAAGTGGGCAATATGACTTCGCCTGTCACTCTCGGTTGGAACAATACATTTACTTGGAAAAACTTCACGCTCTATTTCTTGATAGACGGCCGTATCGGCGGTAAGGTGATGTCATTGACCGAGGCTGATCTCGACCTGTACGGTCTTTCCGAACGTTCTGCACAAGACCGCTTGAACGGAGAACGGGTTATGCAAAACGGAAAGGAATATATTCTCAAACCTCTACCCGACGGATCGGGGAACAAAGTTTCGGTCGAGAACTACTATACGACCATCGGTGCTCTTCCCATGGAAGACCATGTATACAATGCCACCAGCTTGCGCATGCGTGACATCTCGTTGAGCTACGACATGCCCAATTTGTTCGGTAAGAATCAAGGTATGACCGCTCAGTTCTCGGTGAAGAATGCGTTCTTTATCTATAAAGATTCTCCCGTGGATCCCGACATCTCGGTATCGGCCGCCAACGGTTACTCCGGTATCGACTGTTATTCTTTGCCTACAACGCGTAGTTTTGCGTTGACATTGAAATTCAATTTCTAATGAAGAACGATTTAATATAAATAGTCATCAATATGAGAAAAACAATATATTCGATCGGATTCCTCGTTATCGAATCCGTGTTTTCAGTAGGCTTGTTCACTTCTTGCGGCGACCAGTTTCAGGAGGAGTATCCGTGGTTGATCGGTAAGCAGGAGGAGATGGACAACAATAACGAAGAGGGGGCGGGAGCTACCGATATTACTGTTCTCGAGAAGGAGCTGAAAGGAGCTATTCCGTTCATGATCAACTATTCGCACGAACCTAACGGATCGTGGGCGCCTCACAAATATCAATATTACAGGGCGAACAGTATCGACAACTATGCAGGATACTGGACTACTACCAAGAGTACTTTTGCTTTCGGTGGTCCGTTGCCTACGCTTTATACTTTCCCCAACGATTATTTGGGGGGCCCTATGGATAACCAGATTTTCACACAGTCTTACAATGCCATTCACCACGCTACCGAATTGGGTAAACCCGAATGGCGTGCTGTGGCGTTGATTATCCAAGCCTATCAGGGACACGAGATCGTCGACTTCTATGGCGCGGCTCCTTTTAGCGACTGGCGTAATTTGAAACGTACTCCGCCGTTGACCTATGAAAGGGGCGAGGATATTTACAATCTGATTTTCGACAATCTCGACGAGGCTATACGCATATTGAAAGAGCGTCAGCCGTCCCGCGAGGAGTTCGCCAAGATCGAGGATTTGACTATCAAGACGCTCTCTAATGGAGATTGGCGCATGTGGGTGAAGTTTGCCAACTGTATCAAAATGCGTATGGCCATGAACATGGTGAAAATCAATCCGGGTACGGCTCAGTCCAAATTTGAACAAGCCGTGACCGACGAAATCGGTGTCCTCACCGACACCGATGCGAAGGATATAGCCTATTATCAGGAGCAAAACGCTTGTGCTTTGTGGCGTATCGGTAACGAGTGGCACGATATTCGTTTGGGAGCTTCGTTGGAGAATATTCTCAAACGTTACAATCACCCGCTGCTTACCCGCTGGTTCGATACTAATCCTTATCCCATTAAGGAGAAAGCCTCTGGTATCCAAGCTCCCATCGATGTTTACGGCGTGCGCGCGGGTATCAGCATGCGTAACAGCAATACCACCGGAAAGGACAAGGGCGGTTACGGCCCATTTGCCACTTTGACGGGTGAGTTCAAGTATATGCATCAGTCTTTCTTCAAGCGCACGGAGAGTATCTTCTTGCTGGCCGAGGCCGCTTTGAGAGGCTGGAATGCGCTCGGCCGTGACGCTCAGAGTTGGTATGAGGCCGGTATTCGTCTTTGTTTCCAAGAGAACGGAATCACCGACGGAGCCGTCATCGACGAATATCTTGCCCAGACTGCGGCAAAGGATATCGATTATGTCGATCCGTATAACAACGAGAACAACATAGCCGGTCGTGTGAAAGTGGGTGTGAAATGGGATGCGAGCGACTCGAAGGAGGTGATGCTGGAAAAAATCATCACTCAGAAATATATCGCCAACTTCCCCATGAGCGCCGAGGCATGGACCACGTTCCGCCGCACGGGATATCCCCGTATCTTCCCGGTCGATGTGAACAACATGAAGGATCAAGGCGTCGACACCGAGTTGCAATTGCGTCGTATTCCCATCGAGGAGACAGCCAACAATACGTTGGAGATCGCTTCGCTCGTGCAGGCTCTCGGGCAACCCAACACCGGCGCTTCGCGCGTTTTCTGGGATAAACAGACCGAAACCCGGGGAGACCAAAGTCCCGATAACGAATTTGCATTGGTAATTCCGGTAAACTTTTAATCTATAAAAACATTTGAAACATGAAACGATATAGCATTATATTCTTTTTGGCGAGCTTCCTCGGTGTGACTTTGTTCACCGCATGTGAGGAGGAAGCCACGCTCGACGGTGCGACCGAGGTGTATATTACCATCGATCCCATGGACATCGCTTTGAAACTGGGCGATACGGTGCGGATTTCGGCAAAGGTCACCAATGTGAGCGGAAAAGTGATCGAGACCCCTGTCTCTTGGTCGATAGAAGATAAATCGGTGGCGGCTTTATTGGGCGATACCGCCGTTGTCGCCTTGAATGGCGGTCAGGAAAAAGAGACCCGGCTCAAAGCCATGTTGGAGAACGGCAAGTACGCCCTTACGACGATTACCGTGTCGCGCAACTTGCCCGACGGCGTGATGTGCATTCCCAACGACAGCACTTTCACCGAGATGTTGACCAAACGCAGTTACAATACGGCACACGATTCGGTGCTGTTCTCTGTTTCTCCCAAAGAGCTTCTTTACGATTACGAGCCGGTTCCCACTCTCGAAGGGCTGACCGCTTTCGACCCGGTGATGACGGTCGACACCGCGAGAGGTCTCGTGGCCGTGCACTATGCCGCACCCCGTTCTTCGGGCAAGGGAAAAGTGACTCTCTCCGTCGGGGATGCTTCCACGGCCAAGACGGCATCTTGCGACATTACGCTGGCTCCCCAGTTGCTGGCCACGTTCTATGGCAAAGGTTTCGAAAACATGCCCTATTTGGACACTCGTCCCAGCAAGGAGGTGTTGTCGATGTATTTTGCCTATACGTACGAGACCGAAATGGACATTAATTCGGAGGATACCTTGCGCATCGCCATGAACGTGCAGTCGGGCGCCAGAGAAGACATCGAGGCCGGTTATGATGCCTATCGTTGGGAAGTGGTTTCGAGCAGCGGAGTGTTGATTACGGGCAAGAGCGAGGAATACGTGGAAAACGAGGGTTTCGATGCCGTGCTCTCGCTTCGTTCGGGTTCCGAGGAAGGTTCTGCCGAATTCCATTGTATTACTCCCGATACGGTATTCGTGGCGACGTTTACCGTGAAAGACTATAAGACCCGTTATCCGGTGGACGAGATTACAGTCGATCTCGATCCTGTCACCATGCCGGTGGGCGGCACGGTGATGCTTACGACGGGAGTAATTCCCGCTTCTTCTTATGCTTACCACAAACCTGTTGTCACAGCTGTCGATCCTGCCAAAGTGGAGGTGGGAGCGTACTCGGGTAATATGATTCCCATCAAGGGGCTCGCATTGGGCGAGACGGAGTTGATACTTACGGCTAACGGTAAGGAAAAAAGGGTTCCGGTGAAGGTTACCGAGGGTGTGTTGTCTGTCTTGTGGGAACAAGGTAACGTCCGCACGCTCTTCGAGGGACAAACGGCTCAATGGGGGGTCGATGTCAGGACTACATCGGGTAGTGAAAGCCCTTATGATGTGACGTGGATCTCGACGGACGACGGTGTACTCACCGCCCAACAGAGCGAGGGAGACAACAAGCATGGCACGATAACGGCTGTTTCGGCCGGTACGGCAGACGTTACCGCAGAGGTGGCCGGTGTATCGTCCGAGGTGGCTGAGGTGAAAGTGATCGCTCTACCTGTCGGTTTGGCGTTGAATGCCTCGAACACCCAGAAAGACAACTCGGTGGTATATGACGAGGGTGACGATTTGGTAGTGTTCATTACACCGGAATCGGGTTATGGGCAAATCATGCTTACATTGGCCGATGCCTATAAGGGTGGCGGTTATGAAGGTCATTACGATATTCCTGCCGGTACGGTGGTCGATGTGGACGGAGCCCGTGCCGAGGTGACGGGAATTCTGGATATCGCTAATGGCAGTGGTGAGACAACGGTTTCGTTCTCGATCTCGGGCAGTGTGGGAAGTCGCACTCTCTCCATCGAAGCAGATAGTGTACCGGTGTCGTTATAAAAAAAAATAATCGTTTCGGGACAGGAGGTCGCTAAAACGCCTCCTGTCTGCGGAACTTGAAGTAAGAGAACTCTTTTTGAGAATAATTCAAATTTTTATTAACCAAAAAAAATTTTCCATGAAAAAAAATCTATTTTTATTTTCCGGAATTTTAGCTCTTTCGTTTTCCTCCCACGGGCAGGAGTTGAAAGAGAATTACATGAAATGGCCCGACAGCCAAAAGCTGGGGGATTATGTGTGGAGTTGGACTCCCGGAGAGTATCTGTTCGAGGACGAGAACTTTTACGTTTCGAGGGTGAAGCCCAAAGAGCGTTTCCGCAACTCGGCCACGCAGATCGACGAGACGCTCACCGAGGCCAACGACAAGAAACTCGTTTTCTGGGTTCCCGTGGGATATGCCACCGGAGGTAACGCCAATGCGCGACCCAACGGCAAGTTCGACTCTGAGGTGTTCAGTACATGGTCCTATGTTACTCACTACGGAGACTGGACAGCCCCGCAGGGTTGGGTTCCCGGCGGATTCGCCGATGTGGCTCATAAAAACGGCGTGGGTGTCTCGGGCGTGGCTTCTGTTCCTTGGGGGGGGCTGGGCTATGACTGGCAAGATGCTTTGTCGGATATGGCCAACTCCGATCACGACAAGATGGCGAAGTTCCTCTTGTATCACGGTGTGGACGGGCTCGGCTATAATTCGGAGTTCTCTACGGGTATGGGAAATATCTTGTCCGGACTGAGGTCTCTGCATGAAGATGTTTACAAAAAACTCAAAGAGGCGGGCAATCCCGTGGTCGAGAATTTCTGGTACGACGGAACCAACGATAACGGACAGATTACTTTCGACATGGGTATCGGCAGCCACAACAATGAAACATTCGGTGACGGCGAGCATATCCGCACTTCGCTTTTCCTCAATTACAACTGGCACGGGTATAGCGTTTTGAATTCGATCGGTAATCTTCAATCGGTAGCTCCCGGCCGCAACTCGCTCGACCTTTACGCCGGTTTCAACATGCAGGGCGGTGATCCCTCTACGTGGAAGCTACTCCAAGATTACGATATCTCTATCGGATTGTGGGGAGCGCACGATTATAACATGCTGTGGGCCGACCGTTCCAACAGAGGAAGCGCCGATGTCGCCAAGCAAACGTACTATCAACATCTGATCGAGCAGTTCTTTACCAACGGCAACCGTAATCCCATCGATAAAATAGAGGTTTACAACCGCGGCAATCATCACCCCGATGATAACTGGTTCGGTATGTCGGCTTTCATGACGGCGCGCAGTTCGCTCAAATGGAATCTTTCCGAAGAACCGTTCATCACTTACTTCAACTTGGGTAACGGGCAGTTCTTCAATTGGATGGGCGAACGCCAGAACAACAACGAGTGGTACAACATCGGTGTGCAGGATTATCTGCCCACATGGCGGTGGTGGTTCGCTTCGGAATTTATGGGCAAAACTGCCGACAAGGTAGTGGAAAACGGTTTGGAAGCCAAGTTCACATTCGACGATGCCTACGTGGGAGGTTCGTGTCTGCGTCTTTCGGGTTCGGTATCCGAGGAATATTTGCATTTGTTCAAGACCGAGTTCGCTTTGGCGACAGGCGATGAAATCACGGTTCGTTACAAACTGGTTCGCGGTAAAGCCGATATCAATCTGGCTCTTTCCGCCAAAGGCGAAGAGACGACGATTTTGCGCGAGAGCGGTTTCAAAGTGTTGACCTCCGCCGACGAGGCCGACGATGAAGTGTGGGTAGAGAAGACCTTTAAAGTGAGCGGAACCCTGGGTATGCTCAACGGCAAGGAGATCGCCATGGTGGCTCTTCATTTCGAAAATGCCGAGAACCTCGATTTGTACCTCGGTGAATTTTCCATCACCCGCGGTACGACGGTTACGCCTGCCGCTCCCGAGATTAAGATCGCCAAAGTGCTGGCTTCGCATTACAAAGGTGTGGACGGCAAGGTGATTTTCAACATGGCGAACGACAAGCCCGCCGGTGATCCGGTCTATAACCTCGACGTGAACGCTTCGATGTTCAAACTGTACGCCCAACAAAAAGGCGGTGAGGAGCAATTCATGGGTATCACGACTTCTTGGGCCGGTATGTATTTCTCTGTTCCCACCGATTTGGAGGGCGAGCAGGAGATTCGCTTCGGTGTCGCAGCCGTTTCGGTCGACATGAAGTCCGACTCGGAGATCGCATGGAGCGAATATATGTCCATGGGAGACTACACGACGGTAGATGATATCCAGATAAATAAAACCACCATCAAGCCGAACGAGAGTTTCGAGATTTCGTATGTCGATCCCCGCCATGCCGTTGCCGACTGGAAATTGCTCAACAGCAGCGGCCAAACGGTGAAAGAGGAGAGCGCCACGACGGTATTCTCCGTATCGGAAGGTATCGACGAGGTGGGCGGTTATGACCTCCAAGTGATCTGCGACGGAGAGACGACCACATACGGATATTATGTGCAGATTACCAGCGAGGCTATCGGTGCACAGCCCGAAATCCAATCGTTGACCATCGGCGGGGAAGCCGTGGCAGAAGATGAAGTGAAGATCGACGTGGACGAGACGCTGACTTTGGGATATACGGGACGGAAAGCCGACGGAGCATCGTCGCGCGGTGTCGAGATCGACGAAGGCTGGGTAGGCGGACGTATAATGGATGTCGGTCTCGGCGGTGGCGGTCAGAGCTTCTCCGTAGCGGCTTGGGTGCGCTTTACATCGATACCTCAGTCGTCGGAAGATATACCCCGCTTCTTCAGTATAGAAAACCGCGCATCGAGCGCATGGCCGGTGAACAACTGGGGCTGGATGTGGAGCGATATCAGGCCTGACGGCAAATTGGACAATTATACATTCCGCACTGCTACGTATAATGGAGCTCCCGAGTTGAAGTATAAGTTTGACAATACGACGGTGACTCCCAATGCATGGAACCACGTGGTATTGACGTTCGAATATAACGACCAGTCGCAATTCCGCTCCAAATTCTATTTGAACGGGATTCTCCAAGAGTCTACATGGGAATTGAATGGCGCAAAGGGAACGACCGAGTCGTGGGCCAATACGACTTTTGCCGTCACTTCTTCCGACTGGTTTGCTTTTGCGGGTGGCCGCGGCTCTTCGGCGGTTTATGGCAACGGTATCGTGGACGACCTTGTGGTTTGGAACGGAGCCATGACTCTCGAAGATGTGAAAAAGGTGAAAAACGGTCTCGATGCCAACAGCCTTCCCGAGCAGGTGATCGCTTACTGGGATTTCGAAACGGATGCCGGTCTCGACCATTATTTCATCGCCAAAGGACAGAAGCCCGAGGCTCGCGCCTGTGTGTTCAAGACCGTTGCTACCGGTCCGGAAGGAGCAGGTCGTCAAGAGGCTCAGAATCCGCTTTATATATCGGGTTGTCCGTTTATCGCAGGGTCTACCTTCCAAGTGGAAACTACCCCGACTTGGACCGCCAAACGCGGAGTTCTCAGCGAATCGACCGGTACGGACCTCGAAGGTTCCACGAAACTGACTTACAAGAATGCGGGCGATTATACCGTGACGTTGAAGCTCGAAAATCCTCTGGGTTCGGATACCAAGACCTATCCCGTATTTAAAGTAGGCGATGTGGACGGAGTGGAAGAGAACGTAGCCGGTGAGTTGCGTACGTATACCGTAGAGGATATTCTCTTTGTAGAATTTGCCGAGGACGGTAACTACCAAGTGGGCGTGTACAATGCCTCGGGAGTGCTCGTCGCACAGAAAGAGGCGGCTGTCGCAGCCGGTCAAAACATGAGTATCTCTCTCGGAGCCAAAGGCGTTTACGTGGTGAAGGTGATGAAAGAGGGCAAAGTGGTTCGCACGGTCAAAGTGTTGAATCGTTGATGTAATCTCGCACTTTCTTTTTAAGAGGGCGATCTCGATAACCACCCGAGTTTTAAATGTAGGGCTCGGGTGGTTTAATAATTTTTAAACAGTAAGAAATATATATTTTGCGATTCTTTTTTAATATTAATATATCATGAAAAAAAATTATTTGATTGTTTGTTTTTTATTCGCCCTGTTCTTGGGATTGGGAGCGAAAGACATGGCGGTTAGCGCGGCTACCCGCAAAGTGATAGTCGAGCAACCCACAGAACCGGGAACTCGCTTGGATGTCGGTTATAGGAATCCGGGTTCTATCTTTCCGATTATGATAGATTCGGAAGCCATGGTGGAAGTGGGCATTACATTGCAAATCGGTGTCCAGAGTGGTGGCGGAGCCCCGCTGTTGGCGGTGCGCGTGAACGGCGAGGCGTTGCCGGGGAGCGGTAATTCATATAGTTATGTCATTCCCGAGGGAGAGGGCGATATAGTGATTACGGCAGAGTTCGGGTCGCTTTTTAAATTGTCGTTCAGTTCTTCGGCAAACGGTAATATAGAATGTTATGTCGAAGGTACGGATACTCCGTTGAAGAGCGATACCCGCTTGGAGCCTAATACCAGGATAACGGTGAAGATATTACCCAATTCGGGTTGCGAACTGGTTTCTTTCCTCGTGAACAGGGAGGAGAAAGTGTCCGAGGTGCAAGAAAACGTGTATAATTTTGTATTGACGAAAGATATAACGATTAGCGCCGAATTTAAAAAGGTATTCAAGATAATAATCGGCGAGGTGGAACATGGAAGCATACGGGTCTCTTTGGACGATAACGGCTTGACCGATTTGTCGTCGGGTGACAAGATTTTGGAAGGTCAGGAGCTGGTCGTGTGGGAACCTCAAACCGACGAGGGCTATGAGGTGGCTTCGGTATTGTTGAACAACCAAGAGATCGCTTTCCCTGCGGGAACTTACCGCCACACGGTATCGAGCCATGTGAAAATCACGGTAACGACCCAGATAAAAAAATGGGACTTTGCGGTAGAAGAGTTCTCGGAAGGTACGCTGAAAGCGGAATATGTGAATGGTGAAGATGTCGTTGATGTGACGAGCGGAGGCGAAATACCCGATGGCTCGACTCTGAAAATCTATGAACCGGAGATCAACGAGGGTTATGAACTGGTATCGGTGATGCTGAACGACGAGGAAATAACCGACTCGTTTGTGGAAGGTGTCTATACCGTCGTGGTGAAAAAGGATTTGAAACTTGTCGTAAACGCTAAGTTGAAAGATAAAGTGTTCAAGTTTACTGTCGCCGAAGTCGAAGGCGCAAGTATCGACGTGCAAATGTTCGTTAATGGTGATTTGGCTCCGTTGCCCGAAGACGGAAGCGTCAAGAACGGGACGATGGTGATGATTTCGGAACCGGTACTCGAAGACAATTATGAATTGATATCGGTGAAACTGGACGATGAGGATATCACCGGATTGTTTGAAGACGGGGTTTACTTCCATACCGTAAATAAAGATGTGACTCTTGCGGTGACGACTCGAAGCCTCTCGGGCGTGGAAGACGAACAGGCCGACCGGGTGAGAATTTATCCCAACCCGTTTGCAGAAAGTTGCGTGGTGAGCGGTGTTGCCGCAGGTACATCGGTTCGCGTGTTCAACATGACGGGAGCTTGTGTGTTCTCGAAAGTCGCCGGAACGGGTGAGACCGAAATTCGTTTGTCGGGACTTGCTTCGGGTGTCTATATCTTGAAGTTGGAGAAAGACGGCGACAGCTCTTGCCATAAACTGATTCGGAAGTAAGAGCCGATTTCTCGGTCGATAGTAGAATTTTTTATTCGATAAACTTGTAAATAGGGAAGGGGAGTGCAACTATGGCACTCCCATTTTTTTGACGGAGGGGTTGAGAAGATTACATAAGAGTTTTTTGATTGCAGGTTTTAACCCCTCCGTCCTTCGGCCACCTCTCCTATATTTTGTGTTGCAAAACACAGAGGAGGAGTGAGACATCTTTGTTCTATTGTTGTTTCGGCTTCTCCGTTACTACGTACCGTCTCTCCTATATTTTGCTTCGTGCCACCCCGCAATGCTGCGGGGCACGGCAGAGACGGAGTTTTGCGCCACCCTTTTATTATGTGATTTTGCCGGTAAGATAAGAAGTATTTAACCTTCTCCCCTGTTGTATTAGCAATAGGGGAGAGTTAGAAAGAACGAAGTTCCTGAGGAGAGAGGTTAACTATGAGGTGAAACACTTCCGGTTAGGTTGAACTTGTCCGGCTTTTGGAGAGGATAGTTTACTATCAACCTCCTCCTCTGTGTTTTGCGAAGCAAAATATAGGGGAGGTGTCACGTAGTGACGGAGGGGTTGAAAAAACTCGTTTGTGCTTGTTCATTCTTCTCAGCAGCGAGAAGAACGAACTCAGAAGCTCCGGCAGTTATCGGGCTATTAGGCTCGTCGCCACGGTCGCCGTCGGGGTCTGCGGAACTCGCTCCGCTCGGACGGTCCTCGCCCTTTTTCCTCCGTCTCCCTTGCGTCTTCACCGCCCGATAAAGGCGGATCGGGGTTTGTGCATTTGCTTGTATTCTAACCCCCCTCGACCTGCGGGCACTCCCCCCTATCGCTTTGCGCCACCCCGCCATGCTGCGGGACACGGCAGGGTGAGGAGGGGGTGAATGCCCTGTAATGCCACAGGACATGGGAGAGGTTGAGATGTATTCCGCTTTTGCCCCTTACACTGATTTTATAAGCGACACAGAGGAAGGGGGGTAAAAGAGGTATTTTTATTCGGCAGTCCGCCGAATTTGTTTTTGTATTCAATTTGTATTATTTTCGCCATATGTCATTACCTGTGTATTTTGCTCCATTGCAAGGTTATACCGATGTGGTTTATCGTAAGGCACATGCCGCTTTATTCGGTGGCATCGCCGCTTATTATACCCCTTTTGTGAGAATCGAGAAGGGAGATTTCCGACGGAAGGATTTACGAGATATAGACTTTGAAAACAACCGGGGTGTGCCGGTCGTTCCGCAGGCGATAGCCTCGGAGTCCGATGAACTGAGACGTATTGTGGATTGTATGGCTTCTCTTGGCTATACTCGGGTCGATATAAATTTAGGGTGTCCTTTCCCGATATTGGCTTATCGTCATAAGGGGTCGGGTATATTGCCGTTCCCTGACGAGGTAGAGCGATTGTTGCGGCCTTTGGAATCGTATGACTCTTTGGAATTTTCGGTGAAGATGAGATTGGGGTGGGAGGAGCCTTCGGAGGCATTGAGGCTATTACCTCTGCTTGAAAGTTTGCCTTTGCGGCAAATCACGCTTCATGCCCGACTGGGGAAACAGCAGTACAAGGGTTGTGTGGATATGGAATCTTTCGGTCGGTTTTACGATGCTTGTCCTATTTCGTTGGTTTATAACGGGGACTTGACCACGGTAGAGGAGATGGTTGCCGTGGAGCGGGAGTTTCCCCGGCTGTCGGGGCTTATGGTCGGCAGAGGATTATTGGCGAAACCGTGGCTGGCAGAGGAATATGGAAATGAAAATTTTTCGAGTGAGAACTTTTATCGCAGGGTGGCTTCGTTGCACGAGCGTGTTTTTACCGATTATAAAACTCTATTGCAAGGAGAACATCAGTTGTTGACTCGTATGATGTCGTTTTGGGAGTATCTTTTACCAGATATGGAGAAGCGATTGAGAAAGCGTTTATCGAAGTCCCGGAATGTAAAAGATTATACAGAGGCCGTAAACTTGCTCTTTTCTTCGTTGGAGGGAAAAAATTAAAACTGCCTTCGACCTATTTTACAGAAAAATTGTTATCTTTGAAACAAGTCCAAGATGGGATGCGGTTCGGCATAGCCAGATCGGAAATGAAATTTCCGTTTGTCTCTGCGCTCACCTTTCACCATCTTTGACAAAAGTCACTAAAAATTGGAGCCCTATGGAAAAAGAGATCGTATTATATCGTACATTCGATTCTCCGGTCGAAGCGAATATCGTAAAAGATGTATTGGAGACAAACGGAGTTCCATGTTTTTTGTCCAACGAGATATTTTCGAGTGTCTTGCCTTTGACAAATTCGGAAGTGGGAGCCATCAGGCTGAATGTCTTTGCCGAAGACGTGGAGAAGTCCGATACTATTTTAAGTACGACACAACTTCCTGAATCGGAAAAGTAGCAGGGGCTGAGTAACCTGTTTCGTTTTTTCAGTACCCATAAAAATCGAAACAGCTTTTATGCCGCTTGTTTTATCGGTTTCGAATTATTCCCGGATAGTTCGGACGAAAAGGTTTGTTTAATTTTGAATCCGGTAAAGGCGATGATCATAGACATTAACGGGCTTAGCAGATTGAAAAAGCAATAAGGCAGATAAGTGAGAGTGCTTACTCCGAGAACGGTTGCTTGTGTCATTCCGCAAGAGTTCCACGGAATCAATACCGATGTTACAGTGACCGAATCTTCCACGGTACGGCTGAGGAGCCGGCTTTCCAATCCCCTATTTTTATATAGTTCTTTGAAGAGGTTTCCGGTCAGTATGATGGACAGGTATTGGTCGGCCGTACAAGTGTTGAAAAAAAGTCCGGAGGCGACGGTGGAGCATACAGCACTTTTCGGTTTACGGACGAAACGGACGAAAACGTCGGTAATGCTACGGATCATACCGCTTGCCGACATGACACCACCGAAACACATGGCGCATATAATGAGCCAAATGGTATCCATCATGCCTCGCATTCCCCGGGTGGCGACGAGCGCATCGATTTCGGGTTGTCCGGTCGATAAAGAGGTGCTGCCGAATACGGAAGTCATCAAGGCTTTGAATCCGGTAGTGAAGTCTAGGGTTTCACCTTGTGCGATTTGCAGGAGAATATGAGGTTGGAAGATGAGTATGCATATTCCTGCAATGACCGAGGATATAAACAGTGTGATAATGGTGGGAAGTTTTATGAGTATAAGGATTCCTGTAATGACAGGAACGAGGAGAAGCCAGGGCGATAAATTGAATTTTTGCGCTAATGTATCGGCAAACAGGACTGTTTGTTCGTGAGCGACATTTCCCTTTAAGAATCCGGCAATCGTAAAAATTATCAGCGTAATGATTATCGAGGGTACTGTCGTGACGAGCATATAGCGTATGTGAGTGAAAAGTTTCGTCCCGGTGGTGGACGAAGCGAGCACTGTCGTATCGGAGAGCGGAGAGATTTTATCACCGAAATAAGCCCCCGAAATGATAGCGCCGGCAATCCACCCAGCTTCGAATCCTTGTGCCTTTCCTATTCCGAGCAAGGCCACGCCGATGGTGGCGATGGTTGTCCAAGAGCTCCCGGTAATGACGGAAACGATGGCGCAGATGAGACAGCAAGATGCCAAGAATATCTGAGGTGTGAGCGTGTGTAACCCGTAGTATATGAGCGTGGGAACTACGCCACTGAGCATCCATGTGCCGGAAATGGCTCCGATGAGTAGTAAGATGATGATGGCCGGTGTCACTTTCTTTATGTTTTTAGCCATGCCTTCTTCGAGAGAACTCCATTTATAATTGTATTTTATCATGGCTATGCCTACACATACGGACGAAGCGATCAGAAGCGATACTTGGCTTCCTCCTAAAAGGGCATCTCCACCGAAGATAGGGATAACCATAGCCAACAGTGCGACAAGAACGAACAATGGAATCAGTGAAATAACGGGAGTGGGTATTTTGCTTTTTTCGTCCATATTATTTTTCTTTTTATTCGAGCTTGCAAAGGTAATCATAATGCATATATATTACCTTTATTTTCTTCTATTTTTGAATAAATAAACAGTAATTATTGTATATATAAATATTTATTCATTTTAAAATAAAAACCGAATAGAGGATTCATGCTCTATCCGGTTTTAATGTATATGGAAAGGACAGTGCTTTTCAGAAGTGTAACATGACTCCTGCCGAGAAACTGCGCATTTCAGGAGCATGGCTTTGTTGCATGATGTTGAAAGGGGAGAGTTTTACATAGAATCCAAAGGTTCCGTATCCACCCTGAGCCATGATGTCGAGATTGATGGGATTGACTTTTATGTTTTTATTGAAATACTGTACTTTTTCGTTTCCTACAGTATATTTGGTTTTCATGCTGCTGTATGTCTTTATACCGATAACCGGGCCAAGCGAAAAGAAAAGCGGACCATGCAAAAAGGTTCTTGTTTGCCATTCGATCAATAGGGGAATTGTCAAATCCACAGTTTTCAGTCGAGAGAAATCGAGGTGGGCGTCTTCTGGGCAAGGAACTATTTTTATTTGCCCATTTTGCTTGGTGAAGTAGCGGTTATCGTTCATGACGTAGTTTCTCCAATCGAGACCGATACCGGTAATAAATCCCCAATTATCCCTATGTATGGGAGTAAAAATGGTAACGAAATTCCAAAATATTTCGAAAGAACCGGAGAAATCGAGAGAAATACCCGTGGGGGAGTCTAAAAATTTCATGCCTCTACCCATGGCATTACAGAATCCGAAACCTATGCCCGACCAATGCGGATCGAAACGCTTGCGTTTATCTTTCTTTTTCCCGGAAATTAGATCTGAAAAGGGAAACGATACGGATTCGGAAAGTTCCCAAGAGGTTTGTTTTTTCCCGTCAATATGGCGTGATTCATAATATTTGTTGTATTTGTTCCCGTTTTCGTAGACGGTTACCGAAACGATTTCTGAGGAATCTTTGATGAGGATTTCCTTTTGGTTGAATATTACAGTTGTGTCACGTTCTGTCGAGAATGACGGCATGATTGAAAAGATGGCGAGTAGGAGTAAGATAGGATTTTTCATATTCATGTTTTTTTATTGTTTCTTGTTGATAAATAGATTTATGAGTTTGTCGAGCTGAGTTTGTCCCTCTAAGTAGATAAGTGTCGCATCGTGCGGTGACGTTTTACGGAACAGAATAAATCGGTTTTCTCCATCGGGGACGGCAGGTGGTAACTGGTAATATCCGGCAATGGTATTATTCCCCGATTTTACGGTTTCGCTGTTTTCGGCTTTCCGGCTGTCGGTAGAAACCGCAGCTTCGAATAACGTTACATCGTCAGGACGGTCCGTGATGGAAATACTATGGAATAGCGATAGACCGTAAGGGTGTAACGTTTTCCCTTTCAAGAGAACGACTATGGCTTGTTCGTCTTTGTCGTATTTCCCTGAAAATAGAGGAGCGATAGCTAGCCCTTTTTGGGCGTGACAAATATTGCCAATCCAAAGGAAAATACAGGAGATGAATATTTTATAAAACATTTTCATAGAAGATGAGTTTATTGTAAATTTTCGAGAGGCCTGAATATGGAACTCAGTTCTTTCTCCACGGTAATGTCGGTTGGGTCGAACTGGGATACGGTGTGTTTCATTTGTTCGATAACGGTTTCTGTATCGGTGTATTTTTTTCCGTATATATAGGTGACACAAATGTCTCTTGGAGAGTGAAAATAGAGGATATTTATACTCAGAATAATGGCTATACAAGCAGCGATACGAGCAATTGTTTTTAGCGACACCCGTTGCCGGCTTCGTATTTTCCCCTTTATGCTGCTGCCTATTAGCGAGTATGAAAGTACGGCTCGTATTTCGTCGTAACGTTTATTTTGAGACTCTGAGAATACAAATCGAGATAGTTCTTTCTCTTCATCGATAGTAGTGTTTCCACTGTAATAGCGTTCGATGAGCCTATCCCAATAGTCGGAATTTCGTTTGCCGTGTTTTATGTTTTTATCGGTCATAGGCGTTTAGTTTTTTATATTGTTCTCTAATAGTTTTTCTCGCTCTTGATAAATTCATTCGGATTGTTGCCGGTTGCATATTCAATCGGTTGGCAATGTCTTCTATTTCGAGACCTTGATAGTCTCGTAATTCGAGAATTTTTCTTTGATTCTCGGTTAGTCTTTTTTCGATGAGTAGTTTTACCGTTTGGAATCTTTCCAATAGATTTTCTTTTTCACTGTTATCTTCATCACATTCGTTATTGGTTTCGATGTCCAACTCGGGGAATCGAGCTTTCTTTCTAATTTGGTCTATACAAATGTTACGAGTTGTAGTGACTGTCAGAGCCGCTGCTTCTTTTTCGCTTTTAATTTTATTTCGTATAGGCCATAGCCTGCAAAAAGCTTCCTGTATAGCGTCGGAGGCATCGTCTTCATTTTGAAGAATATGACGAGACATCGATAACAGGTTGTCGCGCAGACGTGTGAATGCCGATAACAACGGTTCTTGATTCATTATTTAAATAATGTATTTTCTTTTTTGATTCTGTAAAAATAACGAACCAAGTGCCGTTTTGTAACAAGGAAAAAGAAAAATATTTAATGATAAAAAGGAAAAATTTATTCTTGTGGTGATTGTGGGGATAGCTGGTGGAGTTTATAGAATTCAGAAATTGAATCGAAGTCCGGCTTGCAGATTGATGTTAAAGGGTTTTTCTTTACGAATGGTCGAAATGTCCGATCCATCGTCGAAGTAATAGACAATACCAGGCTCGGCATAGAGGCTTATATGCGACGCCAGTTTGAAAGAGATTCCGGCCGATGCCGATACGGACCACTGCAATTGGTTTATGTGCAGAGTCTCGTCGTTGGAAAACGGCGGACGATTGTTCATTTCGTATTGTGCGGAGAGTTCTCCGTGAACACATTTTTCCAACATTCCGCCTCCCGATAGGTAGAGATTGAAATAGCGCTTTTTTAAGAAATTCCAGTTTAGTTTTAACGGTATTCCCAAATAGTGTAGTTGCTGGTTTTGTGTATAGTATGCAGCTCCTCCGGCAGTCAAGTCGGACGAAAGATAGGTATATACAAGTCCCGTTTCTAATGCCAGTCGATTGTTCAGTTCTTTCTGGACTGTAATTCCAACCGATACGGGAAAGTGGTGTTTAATGTCTGTTTTGGGGTGGCTATTGATATTTTGCAGCATGATATGTTGGTAGGGTGTTGTTACCGGCCCTTCGGAGTTCGAAAGATTTTTTTCGGAAGGGAGACTTGCCATTTCGGCAGAGGCATAAGGGGCTAAATTGCTGAATCCATTTCGATTGTCGGCTGACGCAATTAGGTTATTCCCCAGAGATACGCCCAAAGACCAAGTGCTTTTGGGTTTGGTTTTGGGTTGTGTATGCGTATGTATGGTTGTCGTGCTGGTATTCTCATTTCTCGATGGAAACAAGCTAGTCTGTGCGTTATTTCGTTTTTTCCCCGGAGTTGATTTTTCCGGTTCGGAAGATTCCGGTTGTTCGATGTGTCGCGATTCGTTTATTTGAGATGGCATATGGTTTTCCACATCGGTATGGTCGGGTGTTTGCGGTGCTCGTATCGATTTATAAGATTGGGCTATGTCGAGTGGTTCCTGTTTTATCGAGGGTACAGTATTTTGCATTCGAGGTACTTCCATTTGCTCCGAGCCGGATATTTTTGTTTGAAGCGGGAGATTGTTTAAGTCGGTAGTCGGACGGAGGAATTGTAACCCGATAAAAGTACATAGCAAAAGTGTAATACAAGCAGCTGCCCACCAAATGGTTCTTTTCCAAAAGGAGATACGGCGTGGAGCGAGCTCTTTGGAAAGTTCTTCCCAAACTTCTGGCGGAGGAGTAACCGAATATTCATCGAGCTGCTCTTTCCAGCTGTCTGTCCAATTTTTAGTTTTATCCGTTTTCATATTGTGCCCAATATTGTTTAACTCGATTCATCAATATCGTTCGTGCCCGATGTAATTGTGATGAGGAGCTTTTTTCATTTATATGAAGCAGGTTTGCGATTTCTTTATGTGATTTGTTCTCGAATGTGAACAGATTGAATACCGTGCGGTATCCGTCCGGTAATTCCGAAATGAATCGAAGAAGCGTTTCCTGAGGAATGTTTTTTACGATTTTGTCGTCGTCTTCATATTCCGGGTCGGCTATTTCGGGAGCGGTTTCGATGTCGAGCTCGATATGTTGTGTTTGCTTGCGAATTGCTTCTAATGCTGTATTTACCATAATACGGCTCAACCATGCTTTTAATGAGCCTTCGCCTCGGTAGAAAAATTTATCCAAAGAGGTAAAGGCTTTAAGGAACCCGTCATGTAAAAGATCTTTGGCGAAATCTCTGTTCCCGGAGTAACGGATACAAAGTGCGAACATTTCACCGGCATAGCGTTGATACAACTCGTTCTGTGCCGTCATATCTTTCCGCTTGCAACACTCTACCAGCTCTGCTTCGTTCATTTTTTGATGATTCCTGTTATTTATTAAATGCAATGATGTAAAAATACTGCATGACAGGTGATAGAAAAATTGTTTTTAACTCTTTAACAAAATTCTGTGCAGTATTTTTGAGTGGTTTACGTTTACCCCATAAAAGCGAATAAACTAAAAAAACAGACGAATATGAAAATGAAAAAGTTTTTATTGGTAGGATTATTAGGTGTTGTGACATTGTGCGGGCTGTCATCTTGTGACGATGATGACGATGGCGGATACGTTCCGTTTTCCTATGCGGTGGGCGATATGGTCGTAAAAGACGGGAGTGAGCCATATATCCAGTTGGATAGTAAGCAAACACTTTTTCCGTCGAATGGCAGCCGTTTGCCTAATTATTTGTTGAAAGACGGAAAACGGGTAATCGTGAACTTCTCTTTTCTCGAAGGTCAGCGGGAAGGATATGATTATTATATTCTTATCAATGATATAGATTCTGTGTTGGTTAAGAATGTTATTCCCATCACTCCTGAAACGACCGATAGTATCGGTAATGATCCTGTGAATGTGTTGGATATGTGGACGAGCGATAAGTATCTGACGGTTCAGTTTGAAATGCGAGGTCTTGGTCGCGAGAAACACATGATTAATTTGGTTAGGAATTATTCTTTATCTCCTAATCCCGATGGAGACGGTTATTTACAGTTGGAGTTGCGTCATAATCGTTTGAATGATCCTGAGATAGACCATATTTTATGGGGGGTGGCTTCGTTTAGATTGGAGGATTTGAAACTGGAAAATCCCGATTTGAAAGGGTTGAAAATAAAAGTGCGTAGTCCTTATGGAACGGAAGTTCGTACTTGTGATTTCGAGAAGGAGGATTCAGGAGAGGATGCAATTTCTGGAACTCAGGAGAAGAGTGTTTCTACTTATGTCCGATAGAAATAGTTAAGTAAATAGGTGTTGATTGCCGGGAGCAGAATGGATATTTTGCTTCCGGTTTTTTATTGTGAAATAAGGGTTCAGTAGACAATTCATGTGGATAGACTTGAATGTTAATGAATGAGAGGGTTTGGAAAGATTTCATAAGTTTTTTTTGCGGTAAAGGTTACCCCATTCGCTATGAGTATACTTTCCCTCTATTTTCTTGCATCCTCATCACCAAATAAAGGCGATGTATTTAGGAGTGAAGTTTCTGTTTGTATTAACCCCCTCGCCCTGCGGACACCTCCCCTATGTTTTGCTGTGCAAAACATAGGGGAGGTGGATGCAAAATGCCACAGGATATAGAGGAGGCGGTTAAAGGAAAGTCTACTATTAAACTCCTCCTCTGTGTGGTGTTAGCAATAGGGGCGGTTTCCTCTGGACGGAGGGGTTGAAAACGCTATCGTATCAATCTGTTTATACCGGATATATCCCTTTCTTCCCCCCTGCCGTGTCTCGTAACATGACGGAGAACTGAGTTAGATATATAGGGAAGAGAATATACACGAACAATCCCTGTTAATTTTCTATTGAATCGAAATAAGGGCTTATAATTTTTTGGGGGACAGGTACAAAAAAAATTGATTGTCTCACGACAACCAATCTTTGTTAACCTTAAATCTAATACCATGAAAAACACATTGCAAATATAGGGGTAAATATGTTCTCAAACATAATATTTAGACAATAATTTTCTTGGATTTAATTTGTTTTAACTAATGTAAATCGATTTGGTCGTAAATGTATACGGTTTTTAACATTTTGGCGAGACTGTAAACAAATATTCGCTGTTCCCGGATATTTCCTTATATTAGAATGAGATAGAAATAATTCAAAAAGGGGAAAAGGATTTGTTTGTTTTATCCTTTTCACATTTTTCGTTTGTGGTATCGGACGAGTTTGTTAAAGATGGACTGTATTCGGTATATCCAAATAAATTTGTTTCTGCACTTGGTTTACATTATCTTTGTCATAACGAAGATAGGATGTGGTTCGACATAGCTAATTCGGAAATGAGATCCCCGTTTGCCTCTGCGCTCACCTTTCACTATCTTTGTCTATTGTTGTACGAATGGTAAGAATTAAAATAGGTATTAGATTAATACCCGATTAAATGAAAAATAAATGAAGGTTGCCGATTTGATAAAGAATAGCGGGAGTACAGGATTTTCATTTGAAATATTGCCTCCATTAAAGGGTAGCAGTATCGAGAAATCTTTTAAAGCGATAGACACGCTACGGGAATTTGCGCCGTTATATATTAATATAACCACACATCGCAGTGAATTGGTTTATAAGGATACCCCCGATGGGTTGTTTCGCCGGGTCTCGGAACGTAGTCGTCCCGGTACAGTAGCGGTAGCGGCAGCTATAAAAAATAAATATCAGATACCCACTGTTCCTCATCTCATATGCAGTGGCTTTACAGCTCTCGAAACAGAATATGCTTTAATAGATTTGAATTTTTTGGGGATATGCGATTTGCTTATTTTGAGAGGTGATAAGGCTAAGCATGAGAATCGATTTATCGCTGCTTCCGGTGGATATGAACATGCTATTGAATTGGAGCAGCAGGTGAATCGTTTTAATGAGGGTTATTTCATAGATGGCACTCGAATGGATTTGGTCAGTACAAGGCAATTTTCATACGGAGTGGCGGGTTATCCCGAGAAACATGACGAATCTCCTAATCCCGACGAGGATATGAAGTGGTTGAAGGCAAAGGTGGATGCGGGAGCCGACTATATAGTTACCCAGATGTTTTTCGATAACGAAAAGTTTTTCTCGTTTGTAGACCGTTGTCGGGCAGCAGGGATTACCGTACCCATTGTCCCGGGATTGAAACCTATCTCGAAGGCTTCGCAATTGACATTGTTACCTCGTGTATTTCACGTAGATATACCCGATATGCTGGTTCGGGAGATTGTTAAGTGTAAAGACGATTCGCAGGTTAAGCAGGTAGGGATAGATTGGTGTACAGCTCAATCGCTCGAATTGAAAGCGAAGGGAGTACCCAGTATTCACTATTATTCGCTTATGGCGGTCGATAGTGTTTATCAAGTGGCGAAGTCGGTTTATTAACGGAGGGATCGCGCGATGTTTTTTAAAGACGTTATCGGACAGGAGGAGGTAAAGCGAAGACTTTTACGTTCGGTTGACAATGATCATGTGGCTCATGCCCAGTTGCTTTGTGGACCGGAGGGTGTCGGTAAATTTGCTATGGCTATGGCTTATGCCCGGTATATACATTGCACGAATCGTCAGAATGGGGATGCTTGCGGTGTATGTCCGTCTTGCCGGCAACATACGGCTTTGACTCACCCGGATTTGCATTTTGTATTCCCGATGGTCAAAGTGGATAAGAAGAAACGGATATGCGACGATTATTTGCCCGAATGGACTGAGTTTTTGAAGGAGAATACCTATTTCGGGATCGATTCATGGTTGAGGTATATTAATGCAGATAACAAGCAGGCCGTAATTTATGGAGAAGAGAGTGAAAGTATTTTGCGGAAGATGTCTTTAAAGAGTTATGAATCTCCGTATAAAATAATGATTATATGGCTGCCGGAACGCATGAACGATACTTGCTCCAATAAATTGCTGAAATTGCTGGAAGAGCCTTATCCCGGTAGTGTGTTTTTGTTAGTCAGCAATAATCCCGATAGAGTGCTGGGGACTATACGTTCGCGTTCACAGCTTATCGAGATTCGCTCTTTGTCCACGTCGGTTATAGCCGAGGCGTTGCAACGCCGGTATGGGATAACGGAGCAGGATGCTATTTCGGTGGCCCATGTCGCAGAGGGTAATTATTTGAAGGCTTGTGAGGCTCTTCAATTGAATGAGGAGAATAAGTTGTTTTTCGATTATTTTGTACAGGTCATGCGTTTGGCCTATGCTCGGAAAATAAAGGACTTGAAGATATGGAGCGAAGAAGTGGCCGATTTGGGGCGCGAGCGTTTGCGTCGATTTCTTTCCTATACCCAACGAATGATACGTGAGAATTACATCTATAATTTGCATGTTCCTGCATTGACCTATATGAATCTGGAAGAGGCTCAATTTTCTTCGCGTTTCGCTCCGTTTATTCATGAACGTAATGTACAGGCTATCATGAAACATTTGAGCGATGCCGAAAATGATGTCGGGCAGAATGCTAATGCCAAGATTGTTCTTTTCGATCTATCTATAAAACTTATTATGCTGTTGAAAAGCTGATGAGGAGTCGTGATGTGAAATGAATGTAGAAGAGTTTAGGGAATATTGTCTTTCGTTGAAGGGTGTGGAAGAGAAGATGCCTTTCGTGAATGTTGCCGACCGATATAGCCGTGATGTTTTGTGTTTCTATGTGGGCGATAAATGGTTTTGTTTTGTGAATGTCGAAGTGTTCGATTTTTGTTGTATTAAGTGCGACCCGGTGGAATCGGGCGAATTGCAGGCTCGTTATGTGGGAGTAAGGCCAGGGTGGCATATGAATAAAAGACATTGGATTAGCGTTTACTTTAATCGAGATGTTTCGGACGAGATGGTCAGGAAGTTGGTGAAGAAATCTTATGATATGGTTGTTAAGCATTTGAATCGTAAGGAGCGGGAAAGACTATTATAGAGGGATATGTCTATTTTTTTTGAAAAAACAGGTCTTTTTCTATTGAAAAAATATTATCTTTGCCGTCCCGGATAGAAAACACTGGGAAACTACCACTGGGGCTGACCGGTTTTGACAGCGGGTAGAAGTGGTGGGTAAGCATGCAGAGCGTTGTTGCCCCGCTCTATAATATCAGACAACAAAAATTTAACTGGCGAAAATAACTACGCTCTTGCTGCTTAATCGAAGTACAGTAGATTAGCTTAATCTCCGCAACAGTTGTGGAGACAAGACATCACCCGGTTGCTGTTGTTCCGAAGCGTTCCGAAACGGTGGTGCAATAATATCGGAAATAGTCAGAGGCAAGTTTCGAGCTGATGATGAAAATTTAGAAACTAAGGTGCAGATTGGTGGCTTCGGTCTTGTCTGTACCCGACAATCAAAGCGAAGATAAGCATGTAGAAAGCTCATTAGTTCCTCGTTTGGACGAGGGTTCGAATCCCTCCAGCTCCACGATAAGCATTAAGAGACAGTGAATGCTGACGGATAGTACTGAATTGAAAAGGTTCTGTCCGTTTGTTGTATCTGTTGAGTGTCTTTAAAGTCTTTCTTTCATATCGTTGTTGAGAAGTCTATTTTTAATATTGTGAAAAATAAAAGAGCGATGGCTAGTAAAAAAGTAAACAAGAAACAGGTGCACCCACATCTTTCGGGAGTACAAAAAGCCGTAGTGTCTTTTGCCAATATGTTTGAGAAAAACCGTCGTATAAATCGAGAGGCGCAACGAGTCATTAAAAGAAAAACACCTCAAAAAGTCAGGACTATACTTTATGGAAAAAGAGGTAGGAGGATTGAAGAGCGTTTCTTCTGTGTTGTCTGTGGAAGTTCTTATGGGGAGGGGTGGAGATATAAATTGGAGGAGGATACCTATTTGTATTTGTGTTCTCGGTGTAAAGAAGTCGTTCGGCCACAGTTGACGGTAAAAGCCATATATTCATCGAATTTCGAAGTTCAAAGGAAAAAGCATTGAGGTTAGTTATTGTGGTGGATAGCCAATAAGTTTACTATAAAAAAAGAATCCATATACATATATGGATTCTTTTTTACATTATCCCCAATTCTTATTTCACTCGTTCATAATAGGGGAGACGATCGAGGGGGACATCTATCTCTATTTTTTTCGGACCCTTGAATGTTTTTCCTTGATCGTCGCGCCATGTGCCTTTGGGAAGATTAACGGTACGATGAGTGCCTTCGGTAATCATGGGGGCTATCATATATTTGTCACCGAGCATGAACTGATCTTTGCATTCGGTGAATCCGCTATGTGGAAAACTGTATTCCATGTGGCACAAGATAGGCTCTCCGGTCTCGGCAGCATGACGGGCACATTCATAAATGTAGTCGCCCATCGTGTGATGTAGCTGTGCGTATCGTGCACAGATTTCCATATTCTCACGATTGAGGATTCGCCACGGGGCAACTGAAAATTGCATCATGGGCATGAGGGCATGGACTTGGCATGATCGTACAATGAGTTCTTGGTTAAATTCGTCTTCTTTAATATCGAGAAAAGAGGAAAATTGCCCACCTCCGATCATATCGGGACAGGCATAGGGATAACCGAGCATACCGCAAATTGCCATGTTGGGTATAAGCATGGATACGGCATACCACGAATAGTCTTTGTCTCCTATGCGTTGCACTAATGGCAGGCCTCCGGTTTTCCAAGCGGCTCGAAATTCATTGAAAGGGTAGGAAAGTCCCAGTTCGGCCCATCGTTGGGAGAAAATGTTTTGGTCGGCATTCTTGTCGTAGTAGTCGTACTCTCCGTTAGCCAAGATGGCTATATCGCCTGCGTCGAATTTGAACCCGTCGATCCCGTATTTTCCCATACATTCGTTTAGGGTTTGTTTTAGTGATTCGACAGCTGCCGGATTGGTCATGTCGTAGCATGCACTATATCCGTTCCACCAATTTACAACGGCAGGTGTGCCATTTTTGTTTTTCAGGAGAAATCCTTTGGCTGCCAAGTCTCTGAATTCGGGAGAATCGGCCGATACAAAGGGTGAAATCCAAAGCATGACTTTGAATCCGAGCCGGTGTAATTCGTCTGTCATGGCACGGGCATCGGGGAATTTTTCTGCTTTAAATTCGAAGTTCCCATAATAGCGTTGCCAGTTGTCATCGATCATCAAGATTCCTTTGGGGAATCCGTTCTCGATGATGTTATGAGCGTAGTTCAGAATGTCTTCTTGATTTTGATTATACATGAGTTCTATCCATGTATTGTATTGTGGTTCTTTAAAAAAGAGTGCTGGCGGAGTTTTTCCGTTTGCCGGGAAATGTGTTTTTGAGGCATGAAGATAGGCATCGCGAAGGTTTTTCCCAGCGGTTGTCACTTGTGGGGATTCATAATCTGATTCGATAACGAGTGTGTCGTTTACCAAGCGGAAACGGAAAGGTTCGTCACTCCATACATAACGTCCTTGCGAAGATAGGAGCAGGGGAGAGGTTTCGTTATTAAAATTGACTTTTGCCAAATCATAGAGGGGGGTATTCGATGCAAAGGGCATTTCGTTACCTATTCCTACGAAGCAGCCCCACCATTTTTCATTATTGATGGGTGCAATGTGTTTGGTGTATGGTTGGGCTTGTAGAAGAAAAAATGAACCCAGAAGGAAAGTGAGTAATGATATTTTTTTCATGATAAAATATATTAATGTGTGCACGAATCTACAAAATTTTCATGAATCGGCAAAAGACTTTATTTCTACTCTTTATGTTTGAGGTAGGGGAGATATGGGTAGGAATATGTCGTGGTATAAAGCGAAGTCGTGAAATATTCTTTTTAGTTTTGTTTTGTTCATTTCTTTGGTTAAAAAACAAGAGAGGTAATGCATGATTTGCAGCATCACCTCTCTTTATGTGGTTTATTTCTCTTATAGATTTTTATTTCTTGATAAATTTCATGGCTTTGTCTGTATTACCCATCGTTATTTTAACGATATAACAACCTTTCGTCAAATTGGCTATATTTATAGGGGCTTCTTCTGTAACTTTAACCAATTTACCAGTCAAATCATATATGGCAATGGTAGCATTTTCGTCGATACCGTTTACATAAAGTATTCCGGTTTGGTAGTAGAGTGATATAGACTTCATGCTTTCTTTGTCTATGCCTACAATCGTTCCGAATGTTATGTTATAAGTGTGGTTACTATCTATGGCTCCTATTTCGTAGATATTGTTACTAATTTGGTCTAACAACGATTCTCCATTGGAAGAAGTGAAAGTTTCTATCTTATAATTTTCTTCGGGGATAAAAGTTAGTTTGACAAATGTGTTGTTTAGAATTTCGGAACCACTGGCATATACATTACTTTCGTCGTCGGAGATGGTGACAGAACCATTTCCGGTAATATTGCAAGTAACTCTCCATGTCGGTATTTTCGAGAACACGGCACATATTGTCATATTATCGGAAATTGCGTCTACTATATATATGTTTTCTGCAAGTTCGTCTATCTTTTCTTCTTCGTTCACGAGGAATGACGTTAATTCATATCCTTCGTTTACGGTTACTTTGAAAGTTAGCTTTGATCCTCGTATAATTTCGGAACCGAATGCGGTCGCTTCTTCGGCATCATTAACGAACATTTCGACGTTACCACCGGTTGCGGTTGTATTGGTTACGATTACTTTATTGGAGAATACCACTGTTACTTCTGTGTCGTCTTCGATGACAAAAGTCGTTCCGCTATTTACTTCGCCATTTACCAATACTTGCGATAATACATATCCTTCTTCCGGTTCGGCTATGACTGTCAATGCGCTGAACTGATCTACCGCTCCACTTGTTACTTCTTCATTTTTAGCATTAACAACTTTGAATGTTCCCCCTTCGGTGGGTTGAGTGATGGTGAGATTATTGGTCGGGAATGTATGACCGGCTACGATTTGTACTTGAATAAAGTCGCAAGTATAAACTTCTGCGCCCCAGTGGGGAGCACCAGTATGTACCTCGGTTGTACCTTCTACTACACCGGCGGGACAGCTACCGAATGTTCCTTTGTTTTCCAATTCGGCTTCCGAATCATTTTCGATTTTGTAATAGGCCACTAATTCTTCGGGCATATTCTCCTGGTCGTAACCGCCGCGAATGGATTCCTTTACTTCTTTTTCGGTCAATGTTTTGGACCATACCTGAACTTCGTCCACATAGCAGGAGAATCCACCGTTCCCCACGAAGAATACACACTCGTCTTGTAATAGACCTATACCATGCCCTTCTCGTTCTCCACCTTCTACAATTGTTCCTAAATCGCCGGTTCCTAATAATTTTCCGTTTTTGTATAGTTTGATTTCTTTATTGGAATCATCGACTGTCACGGTAATAAATGCCCATTCATCAGCGGTCAAGGTTGCTTCGGTCGTTACATCGGCTATTCCCGGACAGTTACCTTTGTCTTCCCATGCACGGGCTTTCAATTTTAGGACTCCGTTTTCGAGTACAACACCAAATGTTCCTACGGCTCCATAGTAAGGTGCTTGTCCGTGTCCCATTACTTGCCCATTTGTGCTGACTGTTTTCACCCAAGCGGACATTGTGAAATTACGGGCACGATGGTCTGAACCTGTTATATTACCGTTATTCCATGAATTATTCTCTCCATTTATGTGTTCGCCTAATACTTTATCATCAAAACGGAATTGGTATTTATTATTACCACTTATTGCAGGGACTAGTACAGCTTTGGGGCCTTCGATTTGGAATGAGACTGTGACAGTCGTATTTTCGTTCACCGTGTAATTATCTCCGTTGGTGAAATCGGATCCGTTTACTTGGAGGGAGAGAATTTCATAACCGGGATCGGCAGTAGCCGTAATTGTCAATACCGTGCCTTCTTTTATACCAGTATTCTCTCCTGTGGTAAGAGGCTCGGAACCGTTCATTACGCTTAGTTGTCCATTTTCTACCAGAGTCGGTAGCGTAACCGTGTAATAAGTAATATCGGTCAAGTTGACAATGATAGTCGTGTTTTCTGTTACCGTGAAAATGTATGATCCGTTTTCTTCTGCTTCGGCTGGTTGCTCGTTAATCAGTACGGATTCTATCTTCTTGTTTTCTGGCAATGAATTGAATGTTATGGTTAATTCTGTGCCAGAGGCTATCGATTCTAAGTTCTCGATAACTTCTTCTCCTGCTGTAATTTGATAATCTACTCCTTCGTCGACGGTAATTGTTACTTTATGCATAACGATTTCGACAAATGAAACAGTAATAGTTGCATCTTCCGTTACAGTATATGTCCCACCGTTTTCAATCGGTTGACCGTTGATATTCAGGGATTCCAAACGATAATTATCGGCAGGTGTCGCCGTTATGGTTAAAGTAGTCCCCGATGCTACGGTATTTTCTCCTGCCGAAAGAGGAGTCTCGTCGTTGGTCACGCTCAGTGTCCCGTTTTGTACTTCTGTGGGTAATGTAACTGTATAACTACCAGTGATTGTACGCCCTTCGGCTAATGTGGGGGCATATTCCGTAAAAGAGGTTTGCGAGATATATCCTCCGTCGGAACTTGTTTGTCCTCCACCTAATTTAGTATATTTGGCGGTTGTAGAAGATTGGGCAGAATCGACGACTTTGTTGGAGAATTGTCCAGTTGTACCCGGAGTAACTTCGTTGAAGTCATACCATACGGTTAAACTCGACAGGTTTTGGGGATTTTCGTAGGCTTGTGCAACTTCCTGAGCCGTCAAGGCTTTGTTGAAGAATTGGAATTCATCGCAGAGACCCGAAAACCCGAATCCTCCTAAGAAAAAGATGCAGGGATCGTCTCCAAAAAGTTCCAATTGTTTGGTGTTATTTTTTGTCGTTACGAGAACTCCATCTTTGTATACACAAACATCAAAATTACTGTTATCATAGACGAGGGTGAGGTAGGTCCATTCGTTTAATGCTACTGCGGTATTCAAAGTGGAAGTTACCGTATTACTTGCACCAGAAATGATTTTAAGAGTTCCCGTTTCAGTGGTGGCTAAAATCAAACTTCCGTTATAATTTGTGTGTGCTTGGGCGCCGTGTCCCATAATCACATTTCCTTTGTTATTGCTACCGCTGTTCATGAATCGATCCATCTTCACCCAAGCTGAAATAGTGAATGATTTGCCGGTACGGTCTGTGTCCCCACCGGAGCGGTCGCCTAAAATGGTTTCGGGAATTTGCAAGCGATAGCCGTTTACATTATTTGTACTGGCCTGAGAAATAGAAAGAGCTTTGTTCTTTTCGGCATAGCTATTAAGAAAAGGCAGAAGAGTAAACAATAAAGTGAATAACATGTAGTGTTTTTTCATGATAAACAAATATTTAATTAAACAAAAAGTAATTCTGAAAATTGAATGATATGTTTTTATTTTTTCATGATATGTATATACATATTTTTGAGCATTTTTTATGCGCTATATAATATTAACCTTAAATCGAGGGTTATCCCTAGTGAAAAAGTGAATTTTTTTTATTTTTTTTGAGAAAGTAGAAAATGAATACGATAAGAATCGTGCAGGTGAGATGTTCTTAGGAGCTTTTTTATCGTGTTAAGAGAACTATTATAGACCGATTGGCGATTGTTTGGCCATGTTACCCCTCTCCCCCCTGTGTTTTACTGCGCAAAATATAGGGGCGGTTTCCTCTGGACGGAGGGGTAGAAAATACAGGGGGAGGTGATAAGAGCTTGGTCATCTCTCCCTGTGCTCATCGCAGATGAGATAGGGGGGAGTGCCCGATAGTGTTATGGGGCACGACAAGGGAGGAGTTCTAAAATATCTCCGATAATGAAAACTGAAATATCCCGTAGCATTACGGAGAACAGTGTTCGCAATAGGGGAGAGAATATACATGAACGATCCCCGTTAATTAACGACTGAGCCGTTAAAATACTTTTGGGAAGAAGAAAAATAAAAACGGAGTATCCAGTGAGGGATACTCCGTTTCAATATGCTGTCTAAAATATTTATTCAGCACTTTCGGATGCAGGAGCTGCATCTGTTGCAGGAGCTTCTGCAACGGCATTAGCTTCTTCTTCCGCTTTTGCAGCGGCTTCGGCTTCTGCCTTAGCGGCAGCCTCGGCTGCTTTTTTAGCAGCGACAACTTCGGCTTTTGCTTTGTTCTTTTCGGTTTCTTCTTCTAGACGTTTTTTAGCAGCAGCGTCTTTTGCGGCAGAAACTTTGGCTTTCTCAGCGTCAATAGCCGATTTTTTGTTCTTCAACCATGCTTCGAAGCGTTGTTCTGCAACCTCTTCGGTAAAAGCACCTTTTTTTACACCGCCCAATAAATGTTTTTTCATCAATACACCTTCTTTGGAAAGGATATTACGTACAGTGTCGGTGGGTTGAGCACCGGTTGTCAGCCAATACAAAGCTCTTTCGAAATTCAAATTTATTGTAGCAGGATTAGTGTTCGGATTATAAGAACCTATCCTTTCAATAAACTTACCATCACGTGGTGCCCTGCTATCGGCGATTACAATTTGGTAAAATGCGTAGTCTTTGTGACCAAAGCGTTGTAATCTGATTTTTGTTGCCATTTGAAATTTTTTAATTGGTTATTATTTGCATTAGCGGCGCAAAGATAGTATTTCTTTTTGAACCGTGCAAATAGGCGTGCGCCTAAATTTTTTTGAGTATGAGATCATTTAGTCTCGGATAGCAAAACATTTTGCCATAGCTCGGCATTGAATCCGACCAAGACCTGCGAGTCTGTTACGAGAAGGGGACGTTTGATTAGTTTTCCATCGGAAGCCAATAGTTCTATCAGTTCTTTTTCGGGAATTGTACTAATGCGGTTTTTCAAATTTAGTTCTCTATATTTTTGTCCGCTCGTATTGAAGAATTTTTGTAAGGGTAAATTGCTGCGGGTTATCCATTCGGTTAGTTCCCCGACAGTGGGCGGTGTTTCGACGATGTGCTTCGATTCTATATCAATGTCGTGATCTTTTAGCCATTTTGCCGCTTTTTTACAAGTGCTGCACGAGGGGTATTGAAAAAATAAAATTTTCATAGGTATTTGTTTTTAGAAATAATTTTTGAATGACAAAGATAGCGAAAGGTGAGTGCAGAGGCAAACGGAAATTTTATTTCCGAATGGACTATGCCGAACCGCATCTCATCTTCGTATTTACAAATGTACAAAAAGGCATTGTTAATGCTTCTTTTTTATTTTCGCTATAATAATATTATAGTTTATCTTTGCCATACTATCACTTTTTATAAGTTAAAAATAAAAAATGGCTTATACCCCGACAAAGTTAGTTGGGATATTGTTTTGGCTCTCGATGTGTGATTTTAGATGAACTGCTTTTAATAACTGTGCTATATTATGAAACCTTTGTATCAAGAACTTCCTTTTGCCGTCGATAATTATATCAATTTCTATCGGGAAGATTTGCCCCATTTTATCGTGCCGTGGCATTATCACCCCGAAATAGAAATCATGTGTATTGAAAAAGGGTGGGGCACTCGTTTTGTAGGTGATCATATCGGAGGATATGAAGAGGGCGATGTTTGTATGATGGGTCCTCAGTTGCCGCATGAGTGGAGAAACGATAAAGAATTTTTCGACTCGGATTCTGGTTTAAGGGCGACTTGTCATTGTGTTTATTTTCGTAAAGAGTTGTTTGAGGGTATATTGATACGATTGCCTGAGATGGCAAATATTCGTGAGTTAATAGAACGTTCGAGGCGGGGAATAAAATTTACCGGTGAATCGCGTGAACGGATCGCTCGATATATTCGACGCACGTTTAATCAAAATGGAATCGAGCGAGTAACTAATTTGCTCACACTTTTGGAAATGATGGCAGAAGCCGACGAATATGAAATTTTAGCGAGCGTAGGTTTTACCCAGTCGGTCAATTCTTCGGATTTTGAGCGATTCAATAAAGTTTATCGTTTTTTGGTGAAAAATTTTAATAAGCCGATTAAACTTGAAGAGGTGGCTGCTGTTGCCGGACTAACTCCTACTGCTTTTTGTCGATATTTTAAGGAACGTACGAAAAAGACTTTTGTACAGTATTTGAATGATATGCGTATAGGGCATGCCAAGAAATTTTTGATAGAAGGCAAAATGAAAATTTCGACTTTGAGTATGGAGGTCGGATTTAATAATTTGTCGAATTTTATAGAGCAGTTTAAGAAGTCAACCAACATGCTTCCTTCTGAATACCAAGAAAAATATGGGGTGAAAAAGAAGAAGGCGATTTGACCTTTTTAATAGCTTTTTATATAGATTATTTATGAGGACTGGGAAGTCTTTCTTGTAATTGATATTGACTTTTTGATATGTTGAGTACTACTCGATTATAAAAAGTGTTTTTTAATTTGTTTTTTATGTATCGCTTAAAAACCTCCAAAAAAGCTTCCTAATAGATATAGAATATTATCATTTTTATACTCCTCTAATCGGTATTTGGTAAAATACCAAAATCCTCGGCAAATATAGTGAATAGAGCAGGCCAATTGTCACTCTATCTTTGCCATATCGATAATAACATGAAAAATAATGGAGAATATGGAAATTGTATTTCCCCGATTATTCTTTACGGGGAACCGATTATTGGGAGAGAGAGTCGAGAATGTGAGCCGTACTCTGGGAGATTTGCGTGGTATTTTTGCCGATGTCGATGCCTTTTCTCGTATGCCGCAGAATATGCCGGCTTATGAGGTGAGTAGTTTTTTACCGGAACAGGAGGGTACTCCCGGCGGATTATATTTCGGGATTACTTATTTGCATCCGGGAAAAGTGGGAAACGAGTACTTCATGACTAAGGGACATTTCCATGCGAATATCGATCGGGCGGAATTTTATTGGGGGCTTGAAGGAGAGGGCATGTTGATTTTGATGGACCAGTTGCGTCGAGTGTGGGCCGAACGGATTTTTCCCGGGAGCCTACATTATATACCGGGTGGTGTGGCTCACCGTATGGCAAATACGGGAAATACTTTATTTTCTTTTGCAGCTTGTTGGCCGTCTGATGCAGGGCATAATTATCGGGAAATTGCCGATCATGGCTTTGCAGCCAGATTGTTGGAGGTCGATGGGAAGCCTCAATTGATAGGAGTATAAAGTTATGGGGGGAAATTATAGCGTCGCAATAGATTTGGGAGGAACTATCATAAAGATAGGTTTGATATTGGATTCTGAGATTGTTCGGTTTACCACAATCTCTTCGGATTCGGTGAAGGGTTTATCTCACATGCTTCCCAAGATGGAGCATGCAATTGATTCATTGTTGTCTGAGGAAGGAATATCTTCGACGGATTTGGTATCTATCGGATTGGCGTTTCCGGGTATGGTGAATCCTGTCGAATGCAGAGTGATTTCTACCAACGACAAGTATGACGATGCTTGTGATATCGATCTCTGTCATTGGGCCGATAGTCGTTGGGGCGTTCCTTTCGTATTGGAAAACGATGCCCGTCTTGCTGTCATCGGAGAGTGGCTCTACGGTGCAGCGAAAGGTACGGGAAATGTGGTAATGATGACTATCGGTACAGGAATAGGAACCGGTGTTATATTAGATAGCAAACCGTTGGTGGGGCATCATCATCAAGCTGGTTCCTTAGGAGGGCATATGGTTGTCGATTATCGTGGAAGACGTTGCAGCTGTGGAAATATAGGTTGTGTAGAGGCTATGGCTTCTTCATTTTTCTTGCCGGATATTATTCGGTCTAACGAACGTGTATCGCCAGATTTTAAGATTGCGGCATCCGATATGGATTTTAAACAACTGTTCGGTTTAATGAGACAAGGCGATGAGAATGCTATTATTATTTGCGAAGAGTGTATGAATGTGTGGGCGGCTGCCATTGTCTCTTACATTCATGCTTATGACCCTGAGGTGGTTGTTCTGGGCGGCGGAATCATGAGAAGTGCGGATATTATTTTGCCTTATATCAATAAGTGGGTCGAGGATCGAGCTTGGACTCCTATCGACCGGGTGCATATTGTGCTTTCCGAATTAGGAGACAATGCCGCTTTATTGGGATTGAATTATTATTTGACAAGTGTAAAGAGGAGAAGAAATGAAAAAGTATTCAAATTATAAATCTAATTATGATAAGTATCCGGTCGTACAGGTATCGGAAACATCTGAAAATGTTTGTTGGCAAGGTTGGCCGGAAATTGTATCGCAGTTGAACAAGTCGTTGGAAAACGTTCATAAACCGGTAAAGGTATTGGTTGTCGAATGTTATCAAGGTGTTTATGACGAGGAGGTAAAATCGGCTTTGAAGGGACAACTTCCCCATACATTGTGGTTGGACGCTTCTTCGGCCATGAAAACTTCGGAAGAGATCAATTCGTTTTTGAAGTCCGATATAACCGATGATGAGATTTTCGGTTATATGACTCGCTATCATATGGATTGTTATTTCGATGAAAAGAAGATTGCCGAGTTGCGTGAAAAGGTTGCCGGTATATCTGCCGGTGTTGTAATCGTATATGGCGTAGGGGCTGCTTACGTGATGCCCGAAAGCGATGTATTGGTATATGCCGATATGGCTCGTTGGGAAATACAGATGCGTTTTCGGAGAAACGAAATCTCGAATGTCGGTGTGGATAATCGCATGGAACGGGCTTCGTTGCAATATAAAAGAGGCTTTTTCGTAGATTGGCGCATTTGCGACCGTTTTAAGAAAACGTTAATGAGCAAATGGGATTATGTCTTGGATACGAATGTGATGGGCGATCCTAAGATGGCGACAGCGGCAATCGTGGATGCTGGTTTGAAAAAGGCTTCGAAATCTCCTTTTCGAGTAGTTCCGTTTTTCGATCCGGGTCCGTGGGGCGGTCAATGGATGAAGGAAATATGCGATTTGGATCGTGAAACTCCCAATTTTGCATGGTGTTTCGATTGTGTCCCTGAGGAGAATAGTTTGTATTTGGGCTTCGGAGAAGTCCGTTTCGAAATACCGTCTATCGATTTGGTATTTTCTTATCCGCGTGAGTTGTTGGGTAACCCGGTTTACGGACGTTTCGGGGACGAGTTCCCTATTCGGTTCGACTTCTTGGATACGATGGACGGCGGTAATTTGAGCTTACAGGTGCATCCGCTGACACAATATATACAAGAAAAGTTCGGTATGCATTATACCCAAGACGAGAGCTATTACATTCTCGATGCCGAAGAAGATTCTTCGGTTTATTTGGGAGTGAAGGACGGTATCGTACCGGAGGAGATGATAAATGCCTTGACCGAAGCACAACATACAGGGCATTTCGATGCAGAAAAGTATGTCGGGAATTATCCAGTGAAAAAGCACGACCATGTACTTATACCTGCGGGTACTGTCCATTGTTCGGGGCGCAATAGTATGGTTCTTGAAATCAGTGCTACTCCTTATATTTTCACCTTTAAGTTGTGGGATTGGGGGCGTTTGGGATTGGACGGCCGTCCCCGACCTATCAATATCGGGCATGGTAAACATGTGATCCAATGGAATCGTACGGAGCCGTGGGTTCGCCGTGAAATTTATAATAAGATAGATAAAGTGGCCGAAGGAGACGGTTGGATTGAAGAACATACCGGTTTGCATGAATGTGAGTTTATAGAAACTCGTCGGCATTGGTTTACCAAGCCAGTTCTTCACAAAACAGATGGAAGTGTGAATGTGCTGAATCTTGTCGAGGGACGTGAAGCTATCGTTGAAAGTCCCACCGGCGAATTTGATCCGTTTGTCGTACATTATGCCGAGACATTTATTATACCGGAATCGGTGAAACAGTATACGATACGGCCTTATGGAGAGTCGGAAGGAAAACAGTGCGCTACAATAAAAGCTTTTGTTAAACATAATGTATGAAAAGATATGGAATTCAATCCCGGTTTTGATATAATTCCTACTGTAAATCCTATGGGATTTAAATATGGTGCAGATGTGTTCGGTCCCCAAGTGGAGAATCGTTATTTGCGAGATATTCGGGGAAGTTTATCCGACCCTCAGTGCGATGGCCCTGAAATCGTTTATTCCATAGCTATGGACGTGGGGAAATGTAAACACAGAGAAATGCTCGAACGGATGCATTTGCTTTATGGGGTCGTGACCTATGCTGCCGGTCGATTGGGTAAAGAGCCTATTCGCAGTCAAGGTCATATCCATTGGGTTTCTAAATATAGCGGTTGGTCTACTCCTGAGGTTTACGAAATATGGACAGGAGAGGCTATCATTTACATGCAGGAATATGCCGAAGATAATCCCGGTCGTTGTTTTGCCGTGTATGCTAAGGCCGGCGATGTGGTTATCGTTCCTCCATATTGGGCTCATGCGACTATTAGTGCTAATCCTGATAAACCTCTTACTTTCGGAGCGTGGTGCGATAGGGAGTATGGTTTCGAATATGATGGCGTACGTCGTCATAAGGGAATTGCTTGGTTTCCGGTTTTTAACGATGAAGGAAAAATAGAATGGCGGGCGAATCCTTGTTATCAACCATCGGAACTTATTTGTAAATCTCCGGCCGAATACCCTGAACTGGGCATTGTGAAAGGAGAGTCTATTTACCGAACTTTCGAGAAGTCGCCAGATACGTTTTTATATGTTCCGAACCCCGGATTGAAAGAAGAGGTTTGGAAGAATTATGAACCTTGATTTTAGAATAAATTAAAATTGGATATGATGAAAAATACAATTATTTATGTAATAGCTGTTATCGCTGCGACCGGAGGCCTGTTGTTCGGATTCGATACCGGTGTTATATCGGGGGCTATACCTTTTTTCCAAAAAGATTTCGGTTTGGATAATTCCATGGTGGAATTAGTTACTTCGGCGGGATTGGTGGGTGCTATTCTTGGCGCTTTGTTTTGTGGAAAGATAACCGATATATTGGGACGTAAGGTAGTTATCTTAGCTTCGGCGGTTATTTTTACGATCGGTGCTCTTTGGTCGGGATTTGCTCCCAGTATCGAGCAGTTGATTATAGCCCGTTTATTTTTGGGAATAGCGATCGGGGTATCGTCTTTTGCAGTACCTCTTTATATAGCCGAGATTTCACCGGCTAATAAACGGGGCAGTTTGGTCTCGATGTTTCAATTAATGATCACGATAGGAGTGTTGGCATCCTATTTATCGGATTTGATGTTTGCCGATGAAGGCGATATGTCGTGCTGGCGTCCTATGTTTTATATCGGAGTCGTTCCGGCTTTAATTCTGTTGATAGGTATGGCATTTATGCCAGAGAGTCCACGCTGGTTGATAAGCCGGGGTCGAGATGAAGAGGGAAAATCGGTGTTGGCTCGTATCGAAGGGAATGAGGCAATGGAAGATTCGTACAAAACCATCAAGAATGAGCTGATAAAAAGTGAAAAAGATAAGTCGGGTATTAAAGAATTGATGAAACCGTGGCTGCGTAATGCCGTAATTATCGGTGTGGGGATTATGTTCTTTCAACAATTCGTAGGTATCAATACGGTTATCTATTATAGTCCCAAGATATTCTTGATGGCCGGTTTCGATGGGGCGGTTTCGGCTATTTGGGCGGCGGTCGGTGTTGGAGTCGTCAATCTGTTGTTCACTATTGTTTCGGTCTATTTTGTCGATCGCTTGGGACGAAGAAAACTATATTTTACAGGTTTGACAGGTATTTTTGTCTCTCTTCTTTTACTCGGTATCTGTTTTACTCATTTTTCTTATCTCAGAGAGATGGGTAAATGGTTGTCTATTATTCTCGTGTTCGTCTACGTCGCTTTTTATGCGATCAGTATCGGCCCGCTCGGTTGGCTCATTATTTCAGAAGTATTTCCTCAGAAAGTAAGAGGCCTCGGTTCTTCTTTGGGCTCGTTATCGGTTTGGGTGTTCAATACAGTGGTAACGTTTACATTCTTCAAGATAGTGAAGGCGTTTACCGTAGAAGGTACTGAAATTTATTTGGACGGAGAAAACTTGGGGAATCCGGCAGGTGCTTTTTGGTTTTATGCGATAGTAGCCCTTGCCGCAATCATATGGGGATATTTCTATGTTCCCGAAACCAAAGGCGTGACATTGGAGAAGATAGAGGAGTATTGGAGAAAAGGGGGAAAGCCCCGTCATTTGAGATAAAAAATAATGGTAAATATCCAAAAAATAGATTGGTTTGATTTATTATGGTAAGATACCATAATTCTTGGCTAATATGTTGGAAAGGCAGTATTACCAGATCATCTAATTTAGCATCACGTAAGGATATTTCTTAACCCAATACCATTTTTTGCAAAATGAAAAAATAACATAGAGAAAAACACGTTGCTATGACAAGGAAAAAACAAAGTAAAAGAGGTTTGAGAGTATGTTGCCTCATGGGGTGTATGGTACTCTTGTTTTCCCAACCGTTTGGGATTTCTGCACAGCAGACAGAGCAGGGCGGTCCCGGCAAAGTTTCGGCCGCTGATTCGCAACAGTTTATTTCGGGAAAGGTTATAGATGCTTCGGGTGTACCTATTATAGGTGCGACAGTCCATTTGAAAGATAGTAAAAATGTGGCTGTGACCGACATGGACGGTAATTTCTCGATAAAATCGGATCAAAAAAATCCAATACTTAGAGTTTCTTATATCGGTTATGATGCCGTGGAAACGAGTGTTAAAGGGAATAAACCTGTACGTATCGTTTTGAAAGAAAATACCAAAGCACTCGATGAGGTTGTCGTTGTAGGTTATGGAACGATGAGACGTTCAGATGTTACGGGTTCTATATCTTCTGTAAAGGGAAGCGAACTCGTAAAAAATTCGACTTCTAATGTGGTACAATCTTTGGCCGGAAAAATGTCGGGTGTACAGGTGGTTCAAAATTCCGGTGCTCCCGGTGGAGATGTTTCTATTTTGATTCGCGGTGTCGGTACGATTAACGATGCGTCTCCTTTGTATGTTATCGATGGGGTTCCCGTAAATGGCGGTATGTGGTATATAAATCCGGCAGATGTAGAGTCTATCGATGTCCTTAAAGATGCTTCCGCCACTGCTATTTACGGTTCGCGAGGTGCAAACGGTGTAGTTATGGTTACTACTCGTCAAGCCAAAGAGGGACGAACAGAAATTAATTTAGATTATAGTTTCGGTATTCAACAATCTGCAAAGATGTTCGATATGCTGAATGCATCACAATATGCTGCTTTGCATAATGAAATGAGGTCGAATGCGGGTTTATCGTTGAATCCGTTGTTTGCCGACCCTGAATCTCTCGGTGCTGGTACGGATTGGCTTTCTCCGTTATTCCGTACGGCTCCGATGCATAAAGTGAATCTTTCTATTTTGGGCGGTAATTCCAAGATTAATCATGCGACATCGGTGGGTTATTATGCACAAGACGGTATTATGAAAAATTCGGAATTTAACCGACTGAATCTTCAATCCAATATATCGTCACAAATATTGAGCAATGTAAAGGTAAGAGCAAACGTAAACCTAAGCGCCGAGAATCGTCGTACTCAGCCTATATCGACTGTTATTCAGAATGCTATGCGCATGTTACCTTCCATTTCTATTTATGACGACGAAGGTAATTATAACGGTCCTACCGGGAATGCCGAGTTGAATGGAGATGCTTTGAACCCTGTGGCTATCGTAAACGAACAAAAGTATCGTATGAAAGGATTCAGAATGTTATCTAATATTTCGGCCGAGTGGGAGATCATCGACGGTTTGGTTGCTAAAACTACCGGAGGTGCGGAACTGGGATATGAGTATAATAACAATTATATACCTAAATACAAATGGGGTAATAAAGAGCAGACCAATACCTCGCAATCATTGTCTTCGGCTTATGAAGAGTTGTATTTGTGGGATAATTCACTTACTTATGACAAGGTATTCGGCAAACATAAATTGAATGCCATGATAGGAACTTCTTACCAAGAGTATAAGAAGGAATGGATGTCTGCTGCCGGTACGGGACGTGCCAGCGAGATGACGACGGAATTGGATAATGCGACGAAAGCTACTGATGTGGGCGGTAATTCTTATTCTTGGGCGTTGATGTCGTATATGGGACGTGTTCATTATTCGTATGACAACCGATATTTCTTGACGGCAACTTTCCGAGCCGATGGTTCTTCCAAGTTCGGAGCCGATAATCGATTCGGGTATTTCCCTTCGTTTTCAACAGCATGGAATGTGTCTAATGAAAGCTTCATGCAAGATGTCCCCTGGATATCGATGTTGAAATTGCGCTTAGGGTATGGATTGACCGGTAACCAGAATATCGATGCGTATGCATTTGCCGATAAGTTGGAAGTGAACGGCGTTTATAATTTCGGTTCGCAACGAGGATTTGAGTCGGAACAAGTATCGCTTATATACCCGTACAAACTATCCAATCCGTCTATTAAGTGGGAGTCTGTCGAACAATACAATGTCGGGTTGGATATAGGTTTCTTGAATGACCGAATTGTCGCTAATGTCGATTTCTATTTAAAGAATACTAACGATATGCTTACCAAGAAGCCTGTGCCTCAAACTAGTGGAACATCTTTGGAACAAGCCGATTGGCCTCCTGTGAATATCGGTAAGGTGAGGAATAAGGGTATCGAGTTTAATTTGAATACTCGCAATTTTGTCGGAGAATTTACTTGGGAAACCAACTTAAATATGACTTTCAATAAGAATGAGGTTTTGAAGTTGGGCGGTCCCGAAATCCTCAGCGGTGTAAGTTTGATTCGTGAAGGTCTGCCTATCAACTCTTTCTATGGTTATAAGATGGGTGGTATCTATCAGACACTGGACGAAGTCTTTGCGGGGGTTCCTATGGAAAACCGCGCTCCTGATAAAGCATCGCATAATTCTCAGGTCAATACGTCACCGGGCGATATTTGGTTTGTCAATGTGAATGGCGATGATGTAATCAATGATTTTGACCGAACAGTTATCGGTAATCCTCAACCTGATTTTATTTTTGGGTTTAACAATCAATTCGGATATAAGAATTTTGATTTGAGTATATTTTTCCAGGGTTCGTACGGGAATGATATATGGAACGGCGTAAGAGTGTCTCATGAGGGTATGGAGAGTACTTATAACCAATTTACCTCTACATTGAACCGATGGAACGGGGAAGGATCCAGCAATACGATGCCTCGTGCCATTTATGCCGATCCGAACCGAAATAACAGAGCTTCGACTCGTTGGGTAGAAGACGGTTCTTATCTGAGGTTGAAAAATCTTACTTTCGGTTATCGTTTTACTCAGGATTGGTTGAAAAAGATCGGGGCCAAATCATTACGGTTGTATTTGAGTTTCGATAATTTGTGGACCTTGACCAATTATTCGGGTCTTGACCCCGAGGTGGGTCTTTGGGGATTGGACTATGGAATTTATCCTACTTCCCGAGTCTATATGTTTGGAGCATCTGTAAAATTCTAAATCTTTCGAATCATGAAAAGGACAATTATATCTACTATATCTGTTGTCGTTCTTTCGACTGTCTTGTCGGGCTGTATGGATAAACTCGAAATATTGCCGAACGACCAAATCATTACCGAAAACTTTTTCGAGGAGGGTTCTCCCGAAGAGATAGAGAGTGGTGTCAATTCTATGTATCAGCGGTTACAGAGTTCGTATATGTATAATTTGCGAATGTGGACATTGGATATTGTCGCCGGAGAGGGCCGTGTTGGAAATGAAGCCGGTGGAAACGGCCTTGAAACGACGCAGTTGTCTAACTTCACAGCGACCAGCGATAACTCCGGGGCTAAGGAATTATGGCGCGGACCCTGGGCGGGAATCAGTCGAACGAATTGGATTTTGACGAATATCGATAAATCTCCGAAGATTTCTGACGCAAAGAAAACCCAATACAAGGGAGAGGCTCATTTTTTAAGAGGGTTGTATTATTTCAATCTGGTACGGTTGTTCGGCGATGTGCCCTGGATAGACAAGCAACAGACTGCAAGCGATGATTTGCAGGTGTCGAGAACATCGAAAGATATAGTTTACCAGCACATCATTGATGATTTTTCTGATGCGGCATCGATGTTACCGGCTGTTTATGAAAATACGACCGACATAGGGCGTGCGACGAAAGGGGCTGCATTCGGGTTACTCGCAAAAGTTTATTTGACATTGAAACGGTATAATGAGACTTTGGTTGCTATCGATTCGGTGACGAATCTTGGGGTTTATTCTCTTAATCGGAAATATGAATGGAATTTCAACGATTTGCGCGAAAACGGTCCAGAAAGTTTATTTGAGGTTCAGTATGAAAAAGATGTGACAGCATACAGTGAATTTGATATATTAGGACAAGGAGGGTGGCATCACGAGTATATGGCTCCTTTGGCAAGTATCAATATCGGAGGACCGTGGGGAAATTTCGGTTGGTTTGCTGTTTATCCCGAATTTGTAGAAAGTTATGAACCAGGCGATTTGCGTAAGTCGGTTTCTGTTTGGTGTGAAGGAGATGTCTATCAAGGCTGGTCTTATGATCCTACTTGTTCGCAGACGGGGCATAACGTGAAAAAGTTCTTGTGTGAAAATATAGGTGTCGACCGGGCGATGGATAGCCCACTTAATTTCCCGGTATTGCGATTTGCCGATGTTTTGTTGATGCAAGCAGAAGCGTTAAATGAGTTGGGGCGTTCGTCCGAAGCGGCTGCTCCGGCATCTTCCGAGAATGATGGCGGTCCGTTGAATCGAGTACGCGTGAGAGCCGGTTTGCCTAATGTGACCACTACCGACCAAGTAGAATTGAGAGAAATTATCAGGCATGAACGTCGTATGGAATTAGCGTTCGAGGGTGGACACCGATGGTTCGATTTAGTTCGATACGATAACGATGGCGAATATGCAAAGACATTTTTCCAAAGTATAGGTAAAACTAATTTTACCACACCTAAGCATTTGCTGTTGCCAGTACCTATCGACGATATAGATGCCAATCCTAATTTGTTGCCTAATAATCCGGGGTACTAAAATCGGGATTAGTTTTCCCACAGAGAGAAAAAGTATTGAGTGAAAAGCTTGTTTGATGTAAAAATGTAAATCATGAAAATACGAATTCTAACATTATTGTTTTCTGCTTTTATCGTAGGAGCGAGTTATGCTCATGACGATCTTGTGTATAGAACCGCTTCGGAGTGGAGCTTCGATGCTGGAAATCAGTCGACTATTTCGGAAACGTACGGTTCGGTATTCTTTGGCGGGGCGGTGGTTGCCGATTATAATGGCGACGGAATTCCCGACATTTGTGAGATAGATACATCGGGCGAAGAGATACGTTGGATATGGAAACTGGGTAACGGCGATAATGAATGGAGCGAGATTGAGGCTATAACGTTTGGAGAAACAGCTACCGATAAATGTGCGGTAGGTGATTTTAACGGTGACGGGAAAGCCGATATTGCCGTGATGAGATCAGGCTCTTCTTTGGCTACGTGGTATATAGATTATGCTCCATGTGACGGACAGTTCGATGAAAAGGGGCGATTCGGTTTATCGGGCGATATTCCGTTGTCGGGCGATTTCAATGCCGATGGAGTAGATGATATTTGCGTATATCGCCCCTCTTCCGGTACTTGGTATGTTTGTTTCGCCGATATATCGGGGTATCCAGAGTTCGAGAGCCATTTGGCTATTAATGGAGTTTTGTTCGGAACGTCGGGCGATATTCCTTTTGTGGGCGATTTTGATGGCGATGGGTATGACGATATGGCTTTGTTACGAGCATCGGAGAACCGCGTGTTGGTTAATCTATATGATCGAAAGAAACCTAAATATGAACATTATGCCGATCTGAACGGTGTCGGAGTTTCTGATTTGGAGATTACTGTTCCAGTACAGAATGTAGTGGCTGTTTCGGCGGCAGACATTAATTTGTCCCGTCCTAAATCATTGCCTTTGGCTACGCAGGAAGAGGTGGGATCAGAGGTAAATCTGCGACATGGCTGGACTTGTATTTTCGATAATTCTCTTGATGTGGATAAATGGGCTGCTGCGTTGCAATATGCGGGTATCAATACATTGGAATATCACCCGTGGATGAGAGCGCATGAGGAGGTTGCACCGGAGACCGAAACATGGAATACGTATGTCGGTGATGACCGTTTGTGGACCAGCAAGGCTATGATGAAACAGAAGGTAGAGAAGTTTCGATCGATAGGAGGGCGTTCAATTTGTTATACAGGTATTTATGCCAGTACACCCGCTTTTGCTCTTGCACACCCCAGTTGGGCTATGAAAAATGAGGCTGATAAAAGTTTCATGACATACGGGGGATCTTATCTGTATTTAATGTCTACTAACGAGAATGTGAACGCTCCTTATGAGGTGAACGGAAAGAATTATAAGAGCTTTAATGAATATTTCATAGCGCAGGCCGTCGCTGCTCAACAGGAATATAATTATGACGGTTATCGTTGGGACTGGTATGGTTTGCCTGAAACGTATGTTTGTGACGGATTGGCCGGTACGGGAAATTTTTCTTATGAAATGGCACAATTTGTCAACCAATTGGATATTGCTGTTAAGGAAGTAAGGAGTGATGTTACGACTACGGCATTGCAACTTCCTTCGACTAGTGGAAATGTGCCCCATTTGACGACGGGAGCGGTAGTTAATCATCAGTTTATGGAACTTTGGCCGTATGGTACAGGAACAAAATATAGTGACCTGTATCGTGATATTTATGATGCTAAATCGCGTTATCCCGATAAACCTGTGTTCGCTAATTTTTATCCTCCGACGGAAATGAATTTATCGACCAGTTGGCCGGTTGAAAACATAGATTATCAATTCGCTACCTGTCTTTCGGCAGGAGGATACCCGTCTGCGCAGGTGGTCGACGGTGTTGCTGGATTTACCGATCCTGTACCGTTTCATGCCGTAAATTATCCGACAAGCGTACTCGAACGTATCGCCCAGTGGAATAAATTTGTCGCTGCTTATGGTGCTTATTTCTATTATTCGAACCCTGCTTATCTTATTACCGATTATGTCCGGGGAGACTTTACGGTTTCGGGGAGTAATAGCGGAGTGCTCGGGACGTTGAAAAAGCGTTATGATAAAAGGACACGTGAGATAGATGCTTTTGTCGTGGATCTTGTGAACTATGGTAACAGCCTAGATTTACGTTGGGACGAAGTTAATACAGTTCCTTCTTCTACACAGGTTTCGGTTTCATTTACTTTACCCGATGGTTTTGTCGCAGATAAACTGTATTGCATTACTATCGACGGAAGAAACGAAGTTCCCTATTCCTTGAACGGCAATAAAGTGGAGGTTTCTCTTCCATCGGTGTCGGTATTTGCTTCGTTGGTACTGACTTCGACAAAATCGCAAGAGCTCCCTTCGGAACCGAGCGGGGTAGGAAGTATGCCAGAATTGTTTACATTCGGTTATGATGCGAAAGGTGAGACTTTAAATAAAGATGAGGCTACCTATATCCCTGTTATGCAAGAGGGGAAACCTTATATAGTAGCCAGCGAGTTCGGCGGGAATGTGGCCGAGTGGTATGAAATCACAGATGCTTATCAGGGAGAATCCGCTATTCGCGTGACTGCCGGTGATATTCGGTTCAATACGACGGACAACGGAGCAATTCGGATTCCTATCGAAAAATTCAACCGGTTCAAACTTGCTGTTCGTTCGAATAATACGACTACCTCATGGTTCGGATTCCGGCTATTGAAACCGTCTGAAACATCGTCTGTGTGGGAATCGAGGGACTTGTATTATCGCATAGGTTATAGTCAGCCTAATATCGCTTATATCACATTGACTCCTGTGAAACCGCAGAACGGAGTATGGGTAGAATATGAGCGGGATATTTTGAGCGATGTGATTGGTCTGTGGGGTGCGGAATGGGCAAATGCGATCGTAACCGATGTGCATTACGGACCGGTAGATAGGAATAGTGCAGACTATGATAACTTGATTTTTATGTCGCCCGATTATAACAGTGGAATCGATAATCAAAAAAAAAACGATAAAATAAAGTGTTGGACTGAAAACGGCAGAATATGCATTGAGGTTTCCGATTTTTATCGGGGGAAAGAGTTCCGTCTACAAATTACCGATTTGTCGGGGCGGGTAATTGGTATGGAAGATTGCATTGTAGATAGTTATCGATTATTATCCGAGACGATACTTTCGATGCCGGGTGCATATTTTATACAGGTCATAGATAAAGAAACTGATGTGACGGTGCTGCAGACCCGTTGCATCGCAAATTAAAATAATGTATAACAATAAAAGTGATTACCATGAGAAAAATTGTCTTTTTATTAACAGCTTTATTCTTATCCATGAGTGCATGGAGTCAGGACGGATTGGTATATTGGTCGCAAGCCGACGGTTACAAATTCGATTTTGATTTAGATGGAACGGTAGATTTTTCGTTACCGACACAAACGACTGATAAAGCTATTTCGCAAGTATTTGTGTTCGATGCGAATGGCGATGGGTATTTCGACCTTTGTGAGCTCGATTTAAACGATAATCTCATTAATTGGATTTTTTATTATAATGATGGGAATAATAACTTCGTAGACCCTCAAACAGTCATATATGGCATGTCGGAAGGAGATAAAAAATTGGCCGGAGATTTTAATGGTGACGGTATCGGCGATGTGGGTATCCGTCGCGATAATGAGTTTGGCCTTTGGTGGCTGATTACGTTCCAAGCGATGGCTCCTGATGTAAACCAACAGTTCGGAATTAGCGATAAAGACTTATTGGTTGCCGGAGATATGAATGGAGACGGGCAGGACGATATAGTGTGCTATGATAAGGGTTCTTGGTTATGCTCTTTTACTCCGTCAGATACGGAATATAAGACTCCCGATTTTGTCTCAAAAGATGTGCAGGTGACTTTCGGTACATCGTACGATATACCTGTGTTGTGCGACGTGGACGGTGATGGGTATGCCGATATGGGGTTGTGTTCTGTCGATGACGAGGAAGTTAGTTTTAATCTCCATAGTGCGACGAAAACTGCAAATAACGGATATAGCAGCGATAATGGTCGAGGTACTTTCGATAAGGTTGTACTTATGCCTTCGGGTATAAATCCTACTTGTGTATGTGCTGTAAAGAGTAAAGGAACGACCGGCATCGAATCGGAGCATGCCGTGGCAAATGTCAGTGTATATCCTACCTTAGTACGGGCTGGGGATTCTTTTACCGTGAAAGGTAACGATGTGACGAAAGTGAAAATATACGGTATGATGGGACAACTTGTTAAGGAAATCGATACCGACGGTAGCATGTCGACGGTTGTCGTTTCGGTCGATGGTTGGGCTCAGGGAACATATTTTGTTTGTTGCGAAAGTGAAGGTGCCGTTTCTTCGTCTAAATTAATCGTTCAATAAGTGAATTGAGTCTGTATGAAAATCTATTTGAAATATATATTTCTGTTTCTTATTGCCGGGAGTATCTTTTCTTCGTGTAACCAAAAAGATGAGAAGGTGTATTCTTTTTGGGCACTTCAAAATAGGGCGACGGGAGAATATTTGTATGAAGACGACGGCGAATGTAAATTCAGCCGTGAAAAGCAAGGCGATAAGTCTTTGTGGAAAATAGCGGCTGCCGAGGGCGATCATGTTTGTATCGTAAATAAGAAGAGCGGTAGATATTTGTCTCTCGATAATGGGCAGGTCGTTTGTTCTGTGATCGATCAACCGGTTACCGAGTCTGCCGAATGGTACTACGGAAATTTCGATTTTGTTACTCAAACTAATAGCGGCTGGTACACAATTTCGAATCGTTCGGCCGAGTCGAATTTGCATTTGGTGGAAAAAGATGGTACACTTTGCATGCAGGATAACGCAAACAGAAATACCGATTTTTCTGCCCATTGGACTTGGGTGAGAGAAGAGGGTACGCCTTTGCCTTATTCTTTTACTCCCGATGGAGTTACGGATGCTTCTTTTTTGGGAATACGAACGGCTAAGGCTATTTCTCCAACCGAGATACACTCCGATTATCACGGAGAGAAAGTATGGAAATTATCTCAGGATATTTCGTCTTTTCCGAAATTTTCCACTGAAAACAATTTGTTGATAGAGGCTCTGTACAATATGGCATTGGAAGAGATGTTAATGGATGTGCGCAGCGACAGCACATTTAGGGCCGGCGCTCTTTGGCCCGATACATGGACTCGTGATGCCGTGTACAGTATATGGTTCAGCTATGCATGGATTATGCCGGAAGTGTCTCGGAAAACTCTTGATAAGCAGACTCTTCGTAATCCTCGCGAGGCCTTGCAGGACACCGGTAGCGGAGGTTCATGGCCTATATCGACCGACCGTGTGGTGTGGGCACTCGCTGCTTGGGAGTACTATCTGTACACAGGAGATAGTTCGTGGCTCGAAGGTGCTTATGAAGGTTTGAGCTATACGGCTCGAAAGGACATTCATGTAGCATTCGATAAACGCATAGGGCTGTTCAAAGGGGAGACTTGTTCGATGGACTGGCGTACCCATACTTATCCGAATTGGTTTACCAATGTGACGATAGGCAGTTCGTTTTCTTGTGGAACAAATGCGCTGCACATGTTCATGTATGAGTTTTTGTCGAAGGCAGCCGGCATACTTGGTAAACCGGAAAGTGAGAAAACATATTGGGAAAGTTTCAGGAATGTGTTGAAGGATTCGATAAACAAACATTTCTGGAACGAAGACAAAGGTTTATACGAGTGTTACTTGTATCCCGAAATTTCGGGGTATAAGGCTTCGGAACGGGTCGGTGTCATGTCGAACGGACTGTGTGCTGTTTTGGGAGCGAGCACCGATGAGCAAATTCGCCGTATGGTCGGTAATTTCCCGCTATATCCATACGGGGCTGCTGTTCTTTATCCTTCTATTCCCGACGATTTTGCATACCACAATAAAAGTATTTGGTCGGTTTGGCAAACACCGTATATGTATGCGGCTCGTCAGGTGGGCAATATATTGGCAGTGGAACACATGGCGGCTTCTTTAACGAGAGCTTCGGCTCTTTTCCTGACACATAAGGAGAATATGACTTACGACACCGGATATGATCGGGGTACAGCTTTGAACTCGGATAGGCAACTGTGGTCGGTTTCTTCCTATATCAGTTTGGTGTATAGAGTTTTGTTCGGCATGAATTTGACGGAACGAGGAATCGCATTTAATCCTGTCGTACCCGATATAGTGAACGGCTGGCTTTCTTTGTCGGATTTCCGCTATCGCGATGTGACGATAGATATAAAGGTATCTGGAAAGGGAAATCGGGTGAAATCGTTGAAAGTCAATGGCGAGAAACAAGCATTGCCTTTTGTCCTTCCAGCCGATAGTAAGGGGGAATATTCGATCGAGATAGAAATGATGATCGATGAACCGAAAGGCAAAATAAATTTGGTGAAGGCTGGACCCGGGAAATGTTGGTCGCCGGTAGAACCTGTTTTGGTATTGAACGGTTCGACTCTAAGTTGGAAGGAAGAGGAAAATATGAAGTACTACCTTCATTCCAATTTTTCTGAGGAGGATAAACTGGTAACCTCTCCTTACGATTTAATTGGGGCTCCCGATGGATTTTATTCGGTTTATGCTGTCGATGAAAAAGGATTTGCATCGGATATGTCCAATGCGGTTGTTTATTCTATTTGGCAATCGGTTTGTGAAGCGGAGCAGAGCTCTCATTCAGGAACGGTTTCTAATCTTCACAAAGGATTTTCGGGGAGTGGCTTTGTTATCGATTTGTTTGCACGTCCGGCTAATGTGAAGTTTCAGGTACAAGTCCCCGAGGCCGGCGATTATGCCATAGCCCTTCGGGGTGCTAACGGACACGGGCCGCATGGTACATGGTGCGCCATACGTTCGGTAGCAGTGGACGGAAACGACGCCGGTACATTCATTTTGGAAGCAACAGGCGATTGGAAACAATGGTTGGATTCCAATTATATTGTTCTTCGAGGGTTGAATGCCGGAGAACATACGGTGTCGCTTTCTATCGATCCTGAGAAGAAGGGATATGACTTTAATATGTCGCATGGACGGGAAGACGCTAATGATTGCCATATCGACTGTTTAAAGTTGATTCGACTTTAATAAAGTCTTATTGTTTATTTAGGAAAGAGAATATCTTGCTATGCAGGGTATTCTCTTTTTGTTTTTAACGGACTTTTTATGATCCTGCCAAAAAATCTATTTGTCGGCAGTTTAATCATTGGAAAAATAAGAAAGAATATTTTTAAATTTAAGAAAATAATTCCTATATTTGACTAATAGATTGTTCGAAACTTTATGGCGATAATATAAATTTCAATATGGAAATGAAAAGAATATTTTCGGTCGTCGTCTGTGCTGTGGGAATTTTTTTCTCCATGACAGCCGAGAGCAAAGACGGATGCTTAAAAAGTTACGTATCGGCGGACAGTTTGCTCCTGTACGAATATTACGAAACGTATGTTATGATTCGGCCTTTGAACTATCTACGGATATTTCCGGAGCAGAAAGCTGTTGCGCCGGACTGGTTTCATTATCGGGACAGGGTGATAGAACTTCGTGTTCTTGCGCTGAGGAAGCGGATTAGGGAGGAGTATCCGCAGGATTATCCTTTGGGGAGAGGATCCGTACGTGTGTGGCTCATGTTTTCTCTTCGTACGGGTGAATTGGTAACTGCTGAGTTAATGTTTCTAAAAGAGGTATTAGAGGTTGTCGACAGTTTCCCCGCACGGGAGATTATTGCGATGTGCATGAACTCCGATTGGAGTGGAAGTACATATATAATGGAGCATGAGCCGGATAAATATGATAATATGTACACCGGATATCTTTTTTCACCCTATTAGTGTCATGGATTTCAAAAAAATATTTTCGGTCGTCGTCTGTGCTGTGGGAATTTTTTTCTCCATGACAGCCGAGAGCAAAGACGGATGCTTGAACAGTTACGTATCGGCGGACAGTTTGCTCTTGTATGAATATTACGAATCTCATATTTGGGTTAGTCCATTGAACTATCCCAGGGTATTCTCTGAGCAGAGAGCCGTTGCGCCGGACTGGTTTCATTATCGGGACAGGGTGATAGAGCTTCGTGTTCTTGCGCTGAGGAAGCGAATCTGGGACGAGTATTTGCGAGATTTCCCTTTGGAGAGGCTATCCGTACGTGTGTGGCTCATGTTTTCTCTTCGTACGGGTGAGTTGGAAACTGTGGAGCTAATGTTTCGAAGAGATGTATTAGAGGATACCGACAGTTTCCCCATTCGGGAGATTATTGCGATGTGCATGAACTCCGATTGGAGTGGAAGTACATATATAATGGAGCATAAACCGGATAAATATGATAACATGTACACCGGATATATTTTCCCGTTATATTAGTGTCATGGATTTCAAAAAGATATTTTCGGTCGTCGTCTGTGCTGTGGGGATTTTTTTCTCCACGGCAGCCGGGAGCAAAGACGAGTGCTTGAACAGTTACGTATCGGCAGACAGTTTGCTTCTGTACGAATATTCCAAAACGCATATTATGGCTCGGCCATTGAACTATCCCCGGGTATATTCAGAGCAGAAAGCTGTTGCGCCGGACTGGTTTCATTATCGGGATAGGGTGATAGAGCCCCGTGTCTTTGCGCTGAGGAAGCAGATTAGGGAGGAGTATTTGCGAGATTATCCTTTGGAGAGAGGATCCGTACGTGTGTGGCTCGTTTTTTCTCTTCGTACGGGTGAGTTGGAAACTGTGGAGGTAATGTTTAGAAAGGGGATATTAGAAGATGTCGACAGTTTCCCCGCACGGGAGATTATTGCGATGTGCATGAATTCCGATTGGAGTGGAAGCACGTATATAATGGAGCATGAACCGGATAAATATGATAGCATGTACACGGAGTATTTTTTTTCGCTATATTATTAGCGTGAAGAATAGGAGTAAGTCTCGTAATTGCATAAAAAATTGAAGGACGAGTGTGAATAGGTTTTGTGAAAATGTTTTATCTTCACCACCAAATAATGAATTATGGCATCTTATTCCAGAAAATCGACCCGTAATAAAGCTCTTTGGGGATATCTGTTGCTTATTGCCGTTTTGTTGTCATCTTCGTGGTTTGTGTATCATGAGATAAATTTGTTGGTATCGATAAAAGCGGTCGAGGCAGATATGAGGCTGAAACGTCAGGAGATGTCTTCCGCTTTATCGTCTCTGTATAGAGCGGAGACGGTGGGACAATCGCTCGTTTGGGGACAGTTTTCGGATTATCCGGTATATAGGAGAGTGACGAATGATGCCGTAACATGTGTGGATTCGTTACGTCGTATTACATCGGACTCTGTCCAGCTGTCCCGAATCGATAGTATTATCGGTCTGCTGAATCGGAAAAATGCGGTTATACGGCGATTGATGGGAACCACGATCGATGTGGCCGAGGAGCAAAACCGGAAAATAGAGGATATGATGAAACAGCAAGATTCGTTGATCCTTATTCAGAATCGTCAGCAAAGATTGGTTCGACAGAGCGATTCGCTGATAGAGAAACGCCGCCGTAAAAATGTGTTCGGACGAATAGCCGATGCTATTTCGGGGAAAGCACCTACTCGGTTAGATAGCATTCGGATAGAATCGAAACGTATAGGAGCGTTGAGCGATTCGTTGGCTGCCGATTTGAAAGCGATGGAAAGCGGTTATAACGAGATCCGGGAGTTGTCTCAACAGGCTCTCGAACGGGAGCGGTGGCGATTGAGAAACGATAATCAACGGTTGAACGGTCAGATCAATCGTCTGATGAATAGCTTTGAACGAGAGCAACTTATTGTATCGGAGAAGATACAAGAACGAAATGAACAGATTCGTCAGGAGTCTATGAGAGCTTTGGTCGCTGTGGCTTCCGGTGCTATTTTATTGGCGGTTATTTTTGGGGTATTGGTTTGGAAAGGTTGGTTAAGGGACGATCGTTTCCGTAGGGCATTGGAAGAAGCTCGGAGACGAGCCGAAGATTTATTGGAGGCCCGGGAAAAGTTGATGTTGACTATAACGCACGATTTTAAGGCTCCGCTCGGTTCTATTATCGGATATGTGGAATTGATGATGAGGCTGGATAATACCGAACGGCAAAAGTTCTATTTGCAAAACATGAAGGCATCGTCGGATCATTTGCTTTCGCTGGTAAGCGATTTGCTCGATTTTCACCGTTTGGAATCTCATAAATTGGATATAAATCGTATTGCTTTCAGCCCCAAAGTATTATTCGATAAAATAGTATCTGCTATGCAACCTGTGGCGGATAAGAAACAACTGAATCTGATATTGAAAGTTGAGAAATCGGCCGATGCCAATTTTTCGGGCGATCCGTTAAGGATTAAGCAAATTGTCGATAATTTGTTGTCCAATGCTTTGAAGTTTACAGCCCGGGGTACGGTGACGATTCATGTGTTTGTGCGTGTCCGATATCTTGTTTTTTCGGTTAGCGATACGGGACGGGGAATAGCCCGAGATGATTTGGAACATATATTTCAGGCTTTTACACGGCTTTCTTCGGCACAGGGAGTCGAGGGGTTTGGATTGGGGTTGGCTATTACTCGACAGCTCGTCGATTTGATGGGCGGGCGTATAGATGTCCGCAGTGTGGAGGGTGTTGGCAGTACGTTTACCGTGGAAATTCCATTGGAAGAAGTCTCGGAGAAGATCGGTGATACGAAGGCTTTTTCGGGGAAACGTTGCCTATTGCTCGATGACGATAAATTACAATTGACACTTTTTGAGAATCAGTTGAAACAATTGGGTATAGAATCGGTTGCCTGCATGAAGGCCGAGGAGATTTTGGGTTATCTGGAACATGAGCATTTCGATGCTTTGTTTACCGATATGCAGATGCCGGAAATGGACGGAGTGAGTTTTTTGAAATTTTTGAGGGAGTCTCATATCGCTCTGGCGAGAAAGCTTCCGGTTGTAATGGTTACGGCGAGGAGCGATGCAGACCAATTCCTTTCGGAAGGTTTTTCGGGAATTTTACACAAGCCTTTTTCGTTGGCGCAATTATCTTTTTGTTTATCGGGGATTTGGAATGAAGAGGCAACTCCCCGTGAGATAGAAGATGAGGGTGAAAGAGGAGAGGCTCCGTATGATTTTGCGGCTCTTACGGCTTTTGCCGAAGATGATGCGAAGGCTCGCCGGAAAATATTGGAGACATTCTTTCAGGAGATAAATAGCCAGATAGAGGAGTTGAAAGGGGCCGCGGCTCGTCGCGATGGGATTGTGGTATCACGTATTGCTCATAAGTGGCAACCGATTTTCGCCATGTTGAAAATTTCGGATATGTTGCCGGTGTTGTCTCGATTGGAAGAGGAAGGTGCGCATAAGTGGACCGATGAGCTGTCTCGAAATCTTGATAAGTTGTTGGTCTATGCTGAGAAAATACGTACAGGCCTTAAATTGGTATTGGCAAAGGAGGAATAATTATGAAGCATATTCTCATTGTAGAAGACGATACGACATTTGCTGTTATGTTGCAGACGTGGCTTTCCAAGAAAAAATTTTCGGTAGCATCTGTTTCGGGAATTGCAGCAGCGAAAAAAACTCTTATTGAAAGTTCGGTCGATTTGGTGCTTTGCGACTTACGTTTGCCTGATGGAGACGGCATCGATTTGTTGGAATGGGTGAGCAATCGGAATGTAAATGTTCCTTTGATCGTAATGACGAGCTACGCGGCTATCCCGTCGGCTGTTCAGGCGATGAAACTCGGTGCGAGAGATTATATATCTAAGCCGGTGAATCCGGAAGATTTATTGCAAAAGATTAACGAGGTTTTTAATGCGGGTGTCAAGACTGGGAAACAGATTCCTGTGTCTGAATCTGTACCGGAGGAAACAAATTATTTAGAGGGGCAGAGTGAAGCTGCCCGTCAATTGTATACTTATGTGAAGTTAGTGGCTCCGACCTCTATGTCTGTGCTGATCAATGGGGCCAGTGGGACAGGAAAGGAATATGTGGCTAAACGGATACATCAATTAAGTAAACGTTCGGAGAAACCGTTTGTCGCCATCGATTGTGGAGCCATTCCGAAAGAATTGGCTGCTTCTGAATTTTTCGGGCATAAGAAAGGTTCGTTTACGGGAGCGATTGAGGATAAAGTCGGTGCTTTTATAGAAGCAGATGGTGGAACGATCTTTCTTGATGAAATAGGAAATCTGAGTTACGATGTTCAGGTACAGTTGCTACGTGTGTTGCAAGAACGCAGAGTGAAGCCCATCGGGACTACAACGGAAGTAAAAGTCGATGTGAGGTTGATTGCTGCGACAAATGAAGACTTGAAGGCGGCTATAAAATCAGGTGCATTTAGGGAAGATTTGTATCATCGAATCAATGAATTTACGATCTATATGCCGCATTTGTGCGAACGAGGTGAGGATATACCGTTGTTTGCTAATTTCTTTTTGGATCAAGCCAATCGAGAACTCGAAAAGCCTGTTCCCGGATTTTTGCCGGAAGCGATGGAACGGATTTCTCAATATACTTGGCCGGGAAATTTAAGAGAAATGCGTAATACTGTTATGAGGGCGGCTTTACTTGCTCAGGGGAATCCCATACGTGTGGAACATTTGGGCATAGACATGAATATAGACAAGCCGATAAATATTTTACACGATCCGGATAGTGAGCGGACTAAGATTGTATCGGCATTACAGAAATGTTCGGGTAATAAAAGTAAAGCGGCTGCAATGTTAGGCATAGATAGAAAAACATTGTATAACAAGTTGAAATTGTATCAAATCGAGTAACTTATATATTTGTAGAATATAGGATACGGTTCGGCATAGTCAAGTTGGAAATCTTATTTCCGCTTGCCTTTGCACTTATCTCTCACTGTATTTGAGGATAAAAGGGTGTGGAAAAATTCCACACCCTTTTTCTTTTTATTCTACAAATTTCCACATAAGATTTTTGTGCTCTATTTATTTAATTTGTTTATAATTAGTTGCTTGTGTATTCTTTGGAAGTGTTGGCACAACGATTGTTGTTTTATAGTCGAAGAATGGAATATAGAATGTATAACTAAAAAAGTTAGAATTATGAAAAAGTTAATGTTATCAGTAGCTGTGTTCATGATGGGAGTATCTACTCTTGGTTTGTATGCACAAGATTCCAATGTAGAGCCTGTAAAGAAAGATAGTATCCCAACCGAAGAACCTAAGAAAGAGGAGCCTAAATCAGAGGCAGCTTGGGTTTGTATGAGCGAAGAACCTGCTAAAACCGATAGTGTGCCTTCGCAGGAGCCTAAAAAAGAAGACGTTCAAAAGATATTTTCTATCAGATAACTTTTGTGAAAGATATTTTATAGGCTAACCCTAAAAAACGTTCTTATTTTTTATCTGTTTTAGTGAAGATGATGATGGTCCCGATATCTCCTATAAGGAGGTATCGGGATTTAATTTTCTAATATTTAGTTAGATAGATAGAATGTCATGAATATATAATATGATTAGTGATAATAACTAAATAAATAATTCTAAATAATCCATGCATTTTACATATATTTGTACAATAGAATTTGTATTTTATAACTCTGTTTAAGAGGAAGAAGTGCAAAAGTTCGAGGGAGAGGCTGATTTTATCGAGGATAACGTATTGTTGTCTGGAAGCTTAGGCTTTGCCTAAACTAAAATTGCAATGGTGGAAAACGACAGTATCGGGTGGTATGTAGCGAAAACGTATCGGCAGGAACGTAAGATCAAAGACCTTCTTGCCCGTATGGGTATAGAGCATTTTGTACCTTTCCATCAAGTCGTAAAGGAGATTAATGGGAAGCGAAAAAAAGTAGAAGAGCCTTTTGTGAACGGGTTGATATTTGTTCGAGGAAATAAAAAAAGTTGCATTGAGTTGATTAACGAATATGGGTATCCTATGAGATATTTGCGGGATTTTTCTACTCGTTCGCTTTTACGTGTACCCGATAAGCAAATGGAAGATTTTATCTATTTGGTAGACCGTCATGAAAATGAGATAGAATTGTTTCCCCATGATTTGAAACGAGGAGATCGGGTGCGTGTGGTCGCAGGGACTTTTGCCGGAATCGAAGGGGAGTTAATCCGCATTGCAGGCCATCGTCGAGTGGTGGTTCGTCTCGAAAATTTATTTTCAATCGCTACGGTTTTTATACCGGGGGGATATTTGGAAAAGATATGCGACCGGTGATTAAATATATTTCATTTTATGATTTTGCCGATTCTGGGATAGCGCGGAATTATAGCGTTGCTGCGGCTAATAAAATGGATTATATCATTGAATCTCTTGTAAGAATCGGATATGACGTAGAGGTAGTTTCGGTATCGGCATGTATAGAAAGCGGGACGTTTCGATGGTATAAGTCTCGGGTTGAAGAGAGACAGCCTCATGTGAAAACGAGATTTTTCTCTTCGTTTCGTTGTCGATCTAAAATATTAGTCTTGTTGCGACTTATTTGGGGGGTATTGCAATTATTGAGTTATCTTCTTTTTTGTGTTAAAAAAGGAGAGTCTATATGGGTATACCATTCTTTGTATTATTACAATGTGATTTTGTTGGCAAAAAAAATAAAGAAATTCAAATTGATTCTCGAAGTAGAAGAGATTTATCGAGATGTTTCTCCTGTCCCTCGATATATGGAACGTTGGGAATGCAAGATGATAGACGTTGCGGATAAATTTGTGTTTTCGACCGATCTTCTGAATGATAAAGTAAATGGGCAAAAGAAGCCTCATTTAGTTATTTATGGGACTTATCGGTGTGAACCTGTGATGAGCGAACGGCACAAAGACAATAAGGTGCATGTTGTCTATTCTGGTACACTTGATCCCAATAAAGGCGGAGCTATGGCGGCTGTGGGTGTGGCGGCGTCCTTACCGTCTACATATAGAGTTCATATACTTGGATTCGGGAATCCGGGGGAGGTACAGGCGATTAAAGAGCTGTGTGAAGAGATATCGAGCAAAGGCGGTGCGGTAGTCTCCTATGATGGGGTACTGAAAGGGAGTGCATATATAGATTTTTTACAGACGTGTCAGATTGGCCTAAGCACGCAGAATCCGGATGCGGCGTTTAATAATACCTCGTTTCCGTCGAAAATATTATCTTATATGTCGAATGGTTTGCAAGTCGTTTCTATCGATATAGAAGCGGTGCGGCGAGCTTATGGTATTTCGGGTTATATTTATTATTATCGAAAGCAAAATCCCGGCGATATAGCAAATGCCATATTGAATGTAGATTTGGATAATCCTTTTGACACGCGGGCGGTGGTACAGTCTTTGGATAATAGATTTGTAGAACAATTGAGTTTGTTTCTCCGTGATAGAGTTTAGTGATATAAAAGGGAAATACATAGGTAATAAGAACCTAATTAACAATGTCCTGGGCTCTTTCCTTGTTCGAGGGTTCGGCTTTTTGGTTTCTTTTGCCTTGTTTCCTCTTTATCTGAACTATTTCGATGACAATACCGTATTAGGGTGCTGGTTCACGATGTGCTCTGTTTTATCATGGATACAAGTCTTTGATTTGGGAATAGGCAATGGCTTGCGGAATCATTTGACGGCCGATTTGAGTTTGAAAAACTATGAAAGTGCCCGGCAATATATATCATCTTCTTACATTTTGATGGGAGGTGTCACTGTATTTATTTCGTTTTTAGCATTTATAATAAGCCGATATATAGATTGGAATTCGGTTTTCAATATTTCGGAACAAAGCATATCGCCAGAGAGTTTGCGTAAAGGGGTTGTTATCGCTTTATGTGGCGTATTGTGTTTTTTCTTTCTGAAATTGATTATCTCTATTTTGTATGCCTTGCAGAAATCGGCGCTACCTAATTTCTTGAATCTGCTTTCTACCGTTTTATTATTGATTTTTCTGTGGGTATATGATCCGACCGGAGATGTCGAACGAGATTTTGTAACGATTTCTTGGGTGCAGGCTGTTACAGGGTGTTTGCCGTTATTGGTAGCGACAATAATTGTTTTTGCAAAAGACCTGAAAGAATGTTTGCCATCGTTCAAGTACTTTCGGTGGGATAAAGCCACTGGTGTTTTGTCGTTGGGAATTTTGTTCCTTGTTTTGCAGTTGTTATACATGATAATTACTGTAACCAACGAGTTTTTTATATCCTACTTTTTCGATCCGTCTTTCGTTGTAGAATACCAGATATATATAAAGATCTTTTCAATCGCCGGTACATTTGTGTCTTTGGCTCTGATTCCGGTATGGTCGGCTGTGACGAAAGCATTTGTAGAAAAACGTTACGATTGGATAATCAAGTTGGTCCGTTTTCTGTATTTTGTCGCTGGTATTGCTGTATTGTTTCAATTGGCTATCATTCCATTTCTTGACCCGATATTGGAATTTTGGTTAGGCGAGAAGGCTATCGAGGTGAATTTGTCCGCTGCATTGCTGTTTGCCCTATTGGGGTGTGTGATGATTTGGGTATCGGTTTTGACGAGTGTCGTTAATGGTTTAGGCACGCTTAAATGCCAGTTGTATGGTTTTTTATGGGCTGTACTCTTCAAAGTCGTAGCTATCGTTTTATTTTCTTCGTGGATTCCGTGGACGATTGTAATCACAGCTACGATTGTAGGTTTATTGCCCTACTGTGTCTGGCAACCTATGGTGATGAACAGGCAGTTGAAAATGTTGAATAAAGAGGCGTTTCAAAATGGGTAAGAAACTGTTGATCGTCAATACTTATGCCAATTTGTGGTCAACCGGCAGGATTGCGGCCGAGATAGGGGAGATTGCGGTAAAACATGGTTGGCAGTGCTATTTTGCATACGCAAGCGAATCGAATCTTTGCTCATGTGAGGAGATTAGAATTAATAAAAGCGTTATATCGTATATTATACATACCTATTTGTTTTCCCGTATTCTCAATTTGAAAGGATTCGGTTCTTGGATTGAGACGAAGTTATTTATCAGAAAAATAAAGAAAATAGCTCCCGATATAATTCATTTGCATAATATTCATCAGAATTTTTTGAATTTGCCACTTCTTTTCTCTTTTTTGAAAAAAGCGGGTATTCCGGTTATTTGGACCCTTCACGACTGTTGGGCCGTGACTGGGGGGTGTACTCATTTCGTGTACAATAAATGCGAAAATTGGAAAACGGGTTGCTATCGATGTCCGAGATGTGGTAATAGCGATACGGGCGGGGAATTAAAAGGGGTGTTCCGTACTATGCCGTGGGTGTTAAGAAAGAAAGAAGCATATATAACTTCTGTTCCGAATCTGACTTTTGTTACAGTCTCGGAGTGGCTGTCGGGCGTAGTGAGAAGTTCGGTTGTCGGTTCTGTACCTGTACAGGTTATTTCCAACGGAGTGGACAGTACTCGATTCTATCCTCGTACCGATATACAAGCCATTAAACAAAAGTATGGTTGTGGCAACCGCTTCATGATTGTGGGGGTAAGTTCTCATTGGAGTGCGTCAAAGGGATTATATGATTATTATAAACTGAGGGAATTATTGCCGGCCGATCAGTTCGTGGTCGTTTTGGTGGGGATAACCTCTGAGCAGAAAAACAATATACCCGATGGTATCATCGGGGTAGAGCGAACAGAGAATCTTGATGAACTGGCTCTTATTTATTCGGCGGCAGATGTGGTGACGAGTTTGTCGTACCAAGAGACTTTCGGACTTACTATTGTGGAAGGGTTCGCTTGTGGTACACCGGCGGTGGTCTATGACAATACGGCGTTGCCTGAATTGGTAGACTCTGATACGGGCTTAGTTGTAGAAACCGGAAATATGGAGCGACTGGCCGAGGCGATAAGACAGGTTTGTAAGACGGGTAAATCGTTTTATTCGCAGGCGTGTCGGGAAGTGGCGCAAACCCGGTATGATAAATTTTGCCAGTATGAGAAATATGTCGAATTATATGAACAGGCGCTTGTTCCGAAAAAGGTATGATTGAGACGATCGTTATTGGTTTAATATGTGTGTTTTTGGCCTATTTGGGGCGTTACAGACGATTGAGCTGGGGCTTTGGCGCAGCGATGACCATATTATTCGTTTTCCTTGCGATACGCTATGAATGGGGAAACGACTATCGTCAATATATAGACAAATTTACAGTATATAATTCGATCGATGAATTTAATTATTCAGATCCTAACGAACGATGGGAAGTCGGTTGGATATTCTTGTATCGGATATTCAAACCATTCGGCTTTTTTTCATTAGTCATTGTCCTTACTGCATTTGAAATATCTGTTTATTATTGGTTTATCAAGAAATATATACCGAAAGAATGGTATTGGTTCGCTGTATTTATTTATGTATTTAATCCTAATTTCATGCTTACGCAATCGTCTATGATGCGTCAGACTTTGGCTATGTGCATAGTTTTGTTGTCCATTCCTTATATTTATAAAAAGAAGGTCATCATTGCAGCGTTATTTATTTTATTTGCCTCATTGTTTCACAGTAGCGCCAAAATATTGTTACCGATAGTTTTTCTTGGATTTGTGAATTGGAGAATGGGTAAGAAGGGGGTGATTATTGGCGTTGTTCTCTTTTTTGCTATTCTGTTGTTCAAGAATATTGTTACATCTATAATTGAAAATACTCTTTCTGTAACGGGTTTGGGAAAATATACTTACTATCTGGAAGAAGGGAAAGAAGAATCGAAATTAGAGTCGGGAATAGGCTTTGTTTATCAGATTATCATCATGAGTATGATATTGTATTATGAAAAAAGACAAGATCGAAAGGACGGATTGATTTTCAAAATAACCGCCCTTTCTTTTCTTTTCGTTCCGTTAGGTTTTATCGCTCAACTTATTGCTCGGATAGGTATGTATTTGCAAGTGTCAATGATAGCAACTTATCCACTGATGATTCGTACGATCAATAATAGAATTGTACGGGCAGGAACACTGTTTGTAATTATGTTTTTCACTATTTATGACTTCTTCTCATTTTTCAATTCCGAAATTTGGAGAGATTCGTTCATAGAATATCATACTATTTTTGAATCTTTTATTTGGCGATGACAGATATGAATATATTATTTGTTGCATCTGTGGTTCATGAAAAATTATTGATTGAAATATTGAAAACACAGCCTCGATATTATGGAATACAAGGCCAGTATTTCATGCGGTTGATGTTATTGGGATTAAAGGCTAATGGTGTAAAAGTAAATGTGTTATCTAACAATTTAGCATATCGTTATTGGCATTCAAAAAGAGGGGAACGACATTGTGTCTTGGAAGAGGGAATAGGATATAACTATTTTTTTAGAAAGCAAAGGGGAGGGTATTTACATTTATTGTTAAGGATTATACGGTTTATAAAATTATGGAAAAATAAATTAGGGAAAGATAATTCGGCTATTTTATGTGATGGGCTTAATTTTACTTTATTGCTTTCTTGTTTTTTATGTAAAATATTTTTTAATATCAGGGTTACGGTTTTTGTAACAGATATGCCTCGTTATTTGTCGATGGGATTTCTTTCTCGAATAAAATCTAGTTTGCAAGAATATATTATACGTCAAATGGATGCATTTGTGACATTGACTAATTACATGGATGCTGATTTGAATCCTAATCATAAACCAAGTGTTGTGATAGAGGGTATGGTTGATGTGAGAGCAAAGTGTGAATCCAATAAGGGGAGGAGAAGGGAAAAGGTCTGTATGTATAGTGGCTCTATTCATAAAATTTATGGGATTAAAAAATTGTTGGATAGTTTCTTGGCAATGAATAATACCGATTATATATTGGAGATATATGGAGATGGCGATTATAGAGCAGAATTGGTCGAATTAGCAGCAAAACATGATCGTATAATTTATAAAGGATTAGTCTCTCGTGACGTAATTGTGGCTCGTCAGAAACAGGTTGCATTATTGATTAATCCACGACCGAGTTCGTATGAATATACTCAATATTCTTTTCCTTCGAAAATAATGGAATATATGTTGTCAGGAACTCCGGTATTGACGACGAAACTTCCCGGAATTCCAGCTGAATATGATAAATATTTGTATTATTTCGAAGACGAATCAATTGAGGCTATGGCCAATAAAATGTCCGAAGTACTTTCAATGGATTATACCGAATGTTTAAGGAAAGCAAGTGAGGCTCAGAGTTATGTCATGAATGAAAAGAATAATTTTCTTCAGATGAAAAAACTATTATCTATTTTATGAATGGTTGCTCTATGAATATTGGATTTTATTTTTTTGATAAAGGATTGAGCGGGGTTGATTGTTCCCGTCCGGACTTAGGAAATCCGGGAGTGGGGGGAACTCAATATTGCTTTTTACTTTTGATTTATTATATACTCCGTTTTGACCCGAAATCGTATAGGGTAAGAGTTTATTGTTCATCTGACTGTTTTTTCCCACAAGGTGTAGAGAAGGTTCTTGTTGAAGATATTTTTGAGGGTTTGACCGAATCAAAAAGACGAGGTGATGATTTTATTATCATTAAGGATAATAAGGATCAACAATTGGCTCGATTTATCGATAAACTACGGCATCGCATTGTTATTTGGGGGCATAATTTTTATTTTGGGGATTATGCCGATTGGGTTGCTAAGAGCCCGTCTGTTATTGCAAATGTTTTTGTAGGTAGGCAGCAGTATGATAGATATATAGATCACCCCATTTGTGATAAATCTTTGTTTATATATAATATGGTTCCCGATGTGGTAGGGGAAAAAAAGCGGGATAATGACGGTAAAACGGTTGTTTATTTGGGAGCATTGATTCCAGAAAAGGGATTTTTGATATTAGCCAAAATGTGGAAGTACATTTTGAAAAAGGTTCCAATGGCACGATTACAGGTGATAGGAGGTGGAAATCTTTATTCTAGAAATTGCTCTTTGGGAAGAATGGGAATAGCGGATAAATTGTTTGAAGAAGAGTTTTTCCCGTATTTGTCGGAAAAAGGAGAACTATTGCCATCTGTTACGTTTCAAGGAATCTTAGGGGGTGAAAAATACGAAGTTTTTTTGTCGTCGTCAGTTGGAGTAGTTAATCCGTCAGCTCGCACAGAGACCTTTGGAATGGGTGCAATTGAGATGAATTGTGCGGGGTTACCGGTTGTTACATTGGGAAAAAATGGTTATCCCGATACAGTAGAAAATGGAGTTACAGGATACTTATGTCATTCATACAAGGAAATTGCAGATAAAATTGTGTTCTTATTGACTCACGATGAGGTTAATGAACGATTGGGAATTCAAGCAAAAGAGCAGGTGAGCCGATTTTCTCCAAAAAATATTATGCCTTTGTGGTTTAATTTGTTTGAACAAATAGCGCAAAATAAATTAATAATAACATATCGACGTCCTGACAGTCATTTTTTCAATAACATTAAATTCGTGAGAATCCTATTGCGGTTTTTGCGTAAAAACTGTCGTTTGTCATTTCTCCCCCCGTTGATAAAAATAGAAACAGTGATATATACCTATTTAAAAAAATAATGAAAAAATGAAAGTGGCGTTGATTCTTGCTACAAATGTAGAAAAATCTCCTTATATGCAATATTATATAGATGTATATAAGGAAAAGAACATTGATGTCGAAGTCATTTTGTTGAATAGGGATAAACGTGTATTGAATGAGGAGTTCCCCTATAAGATACATTCTTGTGATATTATAGCGAAGGAGACAGCCTCTTGCGTTCGTAAAATTTATGATTATTTTCGCTATTCTCGGTTCGTAAGACGGATATTGAAACAATCTGATTATAGTCAGATTGTAGTATTTACCATCGCTAATGCGGTATTTCTGTCTTACTATTTATTAAGTTATTATAAAAAGAAGTATATATTTGATATACGTGATTATTCTCCGTTGGTTAAATATACCGTTCCTATAATTAGGCGTTTATTAAATAATTCAGCATTGAATTGTTTTTCTTCACCGGGGTTTAGGTCGTGGTTACCTGCATGTGATTACGTAATATGTCATAATGCAAGACGTAAATCTCTTGATGAGGACATAGTGAATGCCCGAGATATCGATGTGGAAAATGTTAAAGTGTTGACTATCGGACAACTTAGAAATTTTATTACGAATAAAATGCTAATGGATCATTTGGGGAATAAATCTCGAATAATGATTCAATTTTCGGGTATGGGTATTGCATATGATTTATTGAAAAAGTACGAGGTGAAAAAGATATATAATAATGTGAAATTTACGGGTTATTATCCGAAAAAGGAAGAATTTTCTATCGTTGATGGCTGTGATTTTATGAACATAATTTTGCCTGATGATACGTTGAGCCGTTATTTGATAAGTAATAGATTTTATTTGTCTTTGTTGAGAAGAAAACCGATGATTGTTTCGTCGGGTGGTATTCAGGCTGAATATGTGAAAGAATATGATTTGGGAATTATTGTTTCCTCTGAAGATGATATATATAGTAAAATAATGATCTATGCCAGATCATTTGACCCGATTCAATTTCAAAAAAATTGTGATCGATTTTTAGAAATGGTAAGATCGGATATGCAGATATTTAGCAGAAGCGTTTTTTATAGTTTAAATTAATAATCATGTCTATTTTTAAAGATAAGATATTGCTTATTACCGGAGGAACAGGATCCTTTGGCAATGCTGTGTTAAAGCGGTTTTTGGATAGCGATGTCGGTGAAATACGCATATTTAGCCGTGATGAGAAAAAACAAGACGATATGCGGCATCGATTACAGAACCCGAAGGTTAAGTTTTATATCGGTGACGTGCGGGATAAGCGTAGTGTAGATAGCGCTATGAGTGGGGTCGATTATGTGTTTTCGGCAGCTGCCTTGAAACAGGTTCCTTCATGTGAATTTTTCCCTATGCAGGCTGTGCGTACGAATGTGTTTGGCACGGAGAACGTATTGGATTCGGCCGTGGAGCATGGTGTGAAAAATGTTGTTGTATTGTCTACCGATAAAGCGGCCTATCCCATCAATGCTATGGGAATAAGTAAAGCCATGATGGAAAAAGTGGCGATTGCCAAAGGACGCCAGTTGGGTGATTCTGCGACAACGACAATTTGTTGTACTCGTTATGGAAATGTGATGGCGAGTCGGGGATCTGTGATTCCGCTATGGATCGAGCAGATGAAAAACAATGCGGTAATAACGATCACGGATCCCAACATGACACGGTTTATGATGACGCTCGATGATGCTGTCGACTTGGTAGTTTATGCGTTTGAGCATGGCCGTAATGGCGATTTATTCGTACAGAAGGCTCCGGCGGCTACGCTGGTTACTTTGGCTACTGCGTTGAAAGAATTGTATGGCAAAGATACTCCCGTGAAAATTATCGGTACACGGCATGGGGAGAAGCTCTATGAAACTTTGGTTACTCGCGAGGAGATGGCGAGGGCAGAGGATATGGATAATTATTATCGTATTCCATGCGATAGTCGAGATTTGAATTACGATAAATTTTTTGTCGAAGGTAGCGAGGTGGTCTCTCAAATAGAAGACTATCATTCGCACAATACTCACAGACTCGATGTAGAAGAAATGAAACAATTATTGTTGAAGCTCGATATCGTACGGGAAGATTTGAATCTCAATTAGTGAGTAGAATTATGATAAAGGTAGGTATTACCGGGCAGTCTGGGTTTGTCGGTACTCATTTATATAATACGTTGGGACTTTATCCCGGAGAATTTGAGAGAGTTCCATTCGAAGATGATTATTTTGTCGATGTAGAACGTCTGAAAACGTTTGTAAAGAGTTGTGATGTTATTGTACATTTGGCGGCGGTAAACCGTCATACTGATGCGCATGTTTTGTACGAGACGAATATGCGATTGGTAAAACAGCTAATCGAGGCTATGGAAACGACAAATTCTCGTCCTTATGTTTTATTCTCGTCGAGCATACAAGAGGAACGGGATAATGAGTATGGTCGTAGTAAGAGTGATGGTCGTAAATTGTTGGAAGAATGGGCTGTGCGTAATGGGTCATCTTTTACAGGAATGGTAGTTCCCAATGTTTTCGGTCCGTTTGGGAAGCCTAATTATAATTCGTTCATAACCACGTTCGGGTATAAATTGACTCACGGCGACTCCCCCACGGTATTACAAGACAATGAGGTAAATTTGATTTATGTGGGTAGTTTATGCCGTCATATTTGTGATAAAATAAGGGAGATGGGAAGTCGCACCGTACCCTCGCTTGTCGAGCGGGACGATGTAGCCTGCGATTTCGAGATGAAGGTGAGTGAAGTTCTCGGTTTGTTTGAAAATTTTAAAAAATTGTATTTCGAGCAGGGAATTATTCCTCCTTTGAATAATATCCATGAAATGAATTTGTTTAATACATTTCGTAGCTATATTGATATGGAAAGCTATTTCCCGGTGAAATTGGTTCAACATACCGATGTACGAGGTAGTTTCGTCGAGACCGTAAAAATCGGGGTGGGTGGCCAAGTAAGTTTTTCTACCACGGTTCCCGGTGTTACAAGGGGAAATCATTATCATACTCGCAAAATGGAGCGGTTTGTAGTGATTAAGGGAAAAGCGAGAATTCAGCTCCGGAAGGTTGGAACAGACGAAGTACTGGATTATTATCTTAACGGGGAAGAACCGGCTTATGTGGATATGCCGGTGTGGTACACACATAATATATCGAATATCGGCGATGAGATTTTATATGCTCAGTTTTGGATAAACGAATGGTATGATCCTACCGATAGCGATACTTATTTCGACCCGGTAGTGAAAGACGAGTGAAAAATCAAAATATAGATTTATGAAGCAATTGAAAGTCCTTTCGGTAGTAGGGACAAGACCCGAAATAATCAGATTGTCATGTGTATTGCAAAAATTAGATGCCAGTCCAGTCATAGAGCACGTATTGGTACACACAGGACAAAATTACGATTATGAATTAAACGAAATATTTTTTCAGGATTTAGGTCTACGGAAACCTGATTATTTTTTGAATGCGGCAGGTAATAATGCGACGACGACTGCCGGACAGATATTGATTAATATAGATCCGGTTCTGGAAGAAGTTCGTCCGGATGCATTTCTTGTATTGGGCGACACGAATTCTTGCTTGTGTGCGATAGCGGCTAAAAAACGTCATATCCCTATTTTCCATATGGAGGCTGGAAATCGCTGTTTCGACCAGCGTGTTCCCGAAGAGAGTAATCGTAAGATTGTCGACCATATATCGGATATTAATTTGCCGTACAGCTCTATTGCCCGTGAATATTTGTTGAGCGAGGGAATCCCTTCCGATCGGATTGTCAAAACCGGAAGCCCCATGTATGAGGTGCTGAACAGGTATTTGCCTCAGATAAATGCCTCGTCTATTTTAGAGAATCTGGGATTGGAGAAGGGCAAATACTTTGTCGTGTCGGCCCATCGGGAAGAGAATATATCGAGCGAACGCAACTTCGGGAATTTGGTTAAGATTTTGAACGACATAGCTCAAACGTATGGTTTTCCCGTGATTGTGTCGACACACCCCCGTACCCGCAAGAAAATAGAAACCGATGGTGTTGACTTTCACTCACTTATACGGTTGATGAAACCGATGGGTTTTAGCGATTATAATAAATTGCAAATTAATGCCAAAACGGTAATCTCGGATAGCGGAACCATTAGCGAAGAGTCGTCTATTCTTAATTTTAAGGCTCTGAATATACGTGAAGCTCACGAGCGTCCCGAGGCGATGGAGGAAGCTTCGGTGATGATGGTAGGGCTTAACCCCGAACGGGTGATGCAGGGTTTGTCCGAATTGCAGAATCAGAATCTCGAAACTCGTAATTTTCGTCCGGTCGCAGACTATTCTATACCGAATGTTAGCGACAAAGTCGTGCGAATTATTCTTTCTTATACCGATTATGTCAAAAGAGTCGTCTGGGGTGAAAGGTAAACGATGCTTGTTTTTGACCAATTATTTTTATCCCGAAGTTTTTCGAGGTAACGATATCGCTTTTGAAATGGTAAAACGAGGATATGAAGTTACTGTAATTACATGTATTCCCAATTATCCTCAGGGCCATTTTTACGAGGGATACGGATTGCGGAGCAGGCGGAGAGAAGTCGTCAATGGAGTAAATGTCATTCGTGTGCCGGTGATTCCTCGTGGAGATGGTAGGGCGATAAGAATGGTGCTCAATTATTTATCGAGTTTATTATTTTCTTGTATATACACATTAAGTATTGTTTGTCGTAAGAGATTCGACTTTATTTTTGTGCAGGAATTGTCCCCGGCATTTATCGGTATACCGGCAGTGCTTGCGAAAAAAATACGACGAATTCCTATTTATTTCTGGTTACTTGATGTTTGGCCAGAAAGTTTGGCTGCCGGAGGTATAACTAATAAATATATCGTTAAAATAGTTGATCGTATCATGCGTTACATTTATCGTCATTGTCGCAAAATTTTCATAGCAGCATCGGGCGTGAGGACATTGTTACAGCAACGAGGGGTAAAAAATGATTGTATAGAAGATTTACCCAATTGGGGCGAAGATGAACTTCGAAAATGTACTGTTGATGACGATGAACTGCCACATTTGCCAGATGGTTTTAAAATTATGTTTGCCGGAAATTTAGGTGAGGCGCAAAATCTTGAAAATGTGATGAGAGTAGTCGAACGTTTGAAAAATAATAAACATATACAGTGGATTTTTATCGGTGACGGGCGAAAGAAAAAATGGGTTATGTCGTTCGTTCAGAGTCGGGAGATGGGTGATACTGTACATTTTTATGACCGTTATCCCATTGAATATATGCCGGCATTTTTCAGAAAAGCCGATATTATGTTGCTTCCTCTTTGTGACAATAGCGCATTCAATGTGACGTTACCAGCGAAGATACAGGCTTATATGCTCAGTTCCAAACCTATTTTAGTCATGGCGAATGGTGAAGTACAAACGGTTGTAAAGAATGCTCGTTGCGGATATTATACAGGTGCAGATTCTATTGACAAGATGGTTCGTTTAGTCCTTTCCATTTCGAATTATTCAAATCAAGAATTGGAAGAAAAGGGTAGAAACGGATATAATTATTACCAGCGGCATTTTAAGAAAGAAAAATGTATGAACAATTTATTCGAAATTATTGAGAAGGGAGAACGAAGTAATGTCTGAGATATTGATTGATCATGTTTTACTCGATAGGGTGACAAAGGATGCAAAGGAAAGTCCTAGATTGCGTATGAATTATAACTTTCACGAATCGTTGTCGTCTCCTTCGCAACGTCTGCTTAATGCCCTTGAACCGGGAACCGTTTTACCGATACATCGTCATAGGCATACGGCCGAAACTTATGTATTGTTGCGAGGGCGTATGAGAGTTCTCTTTTACGATGACGACAAGAAGGAAATTAACCGCTATGAACTCGACCCGGCGGAGGGTACTTATGGGGTAAACATACCCCGGGGACAATGGCATACAATTGAGGTGTTATGTGCTGGTACTGTTATTTTTGAGGTGAAAGATGGTCCGTATATACCTATTGCTCCTAATGATATGTTAGAATAGACGGTCTAATTTTTAGAAAGGAAAACAAAAAGCCAACTTCAAAAGTTGGCTTTTTGTTTAATAAAGTATTTTGATTTTTAGTTTATAAAATATTGTGTATTAAATAGTTATTTTGTATTTCTGCTAATGATTCAATGTGAGCGTAAAATTTTTAGAGTTTGATATTAGAAAAATTTTAACAGTTGGGTACATATTTATCTTTATGAAAATAACTATCTTCGCTGAATAAGACCAATGATATTTATAAATAGAGATTGTACAATTATAGTGTTGTGATTCGAAAGGATAGTTTTTATAGAGCAGCATGAAGGATTGAAAATACAGATTAAGAGGAGGCTGTAATTTGGTTATACTATGAATGAGGAGGAACTTGTATATCAATTAAAACAGGAATCTCAAGATGCATTTAATAGAATATATAATATGTATTCGGCTCGGTTATATGCATATTGTATGCAGTATGTTAAGTCGAGAGAAGATACCGAAGAAATTGTACAAGATGTATTTATTAAATTATGGATAAATAGACATAGTATTATACATGGCGAGCACCTCAGCGCTTTTATTTTTAAAATAGCAAAGAATCAGATTATCAATAGGTATAAATCACGAATTAATTCATATGTTTTTGAAGAATATGTGAATTATTATAATGAAGAACAATGTTCTGTGAGCGATACTTCAGCTATTGTGGAATATGACGATTTCTGTAAATCTCTGAAAAAGGCTATGAAAAATTTGTCTAGTACTCAGAGGGAAGTGATTGAGTGTGTCAAATTAAACCAGATGTCTGTTAAAGAGACGGCTGTAAAACTTAGACTTAAAGAACAAACCGTAAAGAATGCTCTTTCAGCCGGATTGAAGGTTTTAAAGGAAATATTGAAGAAAAGTCTTGTTTTAATTCTTTCCTTTGTGTTAAAATAATTGAAATGTTGATATAAAAAGACGTTTTTGTTGTCTTTACATAAACAGAGCGAGTTATATGGATTATTTAGAAGAAAAGTATAAAAGAAATTGTCTGACTCCGAAAGAATTGGAGGAACTTCAAAGGAAGGTAAGAGAAATGTCGGACGGGCAACTCGAAGATCGGTTATTTAAAGGCTGGCAAGAGGATATACTAGATGATAGTTCCGTTTCTGCTGAACGTTTAGCTATACTAAAACGCAAAGTAGATAAAAGCATTTTTCCAAAATATCGTACTAAAATGTTGATATCGTGGGGACGAATAGTAGCTGCAATCCTACTTCCAATCTTTGTTTTTGCTACATTTTATTTTTATCAAGAAACGCGTTCTTTGTCAAGTGGGGAAGTTTTATTTTCTACATTTGCGGAAGAACATGCTAACTTGACTTTGCCAGACGGGACTAAGGTGACGATGAATTCGAATAGTTCCTTGACATATTCTCCCAAAGATTTTAATCGAGATGAGCGATGTGTGGATTTTAATGGAGAAGCCTATTTTAATGTAGCTAAAAATAAATCGGTTCCATTTGTTATTACTACAAAGGATTTAACCGTAAGAGTATTGGGGACTAAATTCAATTTACATGCATATGCTGGAAATGAAACTATGGAGGTTACATTGGAAGAGGGAGAGATATTAGTATCATCTCGAAAGGAAGAGAAGAAGTTGTTACCTAACCAAAAGGCTGTATTGAATTGTCAAGACGGTAGTATATTAGTATTAGAAGAGAAGAGGCCGGAGGATGCATCTGTATGGAAAAATAACGAACTAGTTTTTATTGACGAACAGTTGGAGAATGTAATAGTAGCTCTTGAAGAAAATTATAATATTAGTATTCATATAAAGGGGTTAAATATAGACAGTGATTTGTTTACTGGAAAAGTGCCTTCTAACGATTTGCTTAATGCATTGGAAATATTGAAATATTCTTATCACATGGATTATTGTGTCGATGCGAAAGATATTTATTTTTCCAAGAAATAATTCTTGGAAAGTTTCGATTCGTTCGGATATTGTTACTTATGCTCCTCTGTTTTGATAGTTCCTTTTTAGGAACTACGAAATGAAGAGAATACCCGATTCAAATTTTTGAATCGGGTATTCTCTTTTTAGTATAAACTCGAAATATTAGTAAATATTTATATGTAAAAATAATACCATTAATGAGATAGGAGTCTCGACCAATACTAGAACTTGATTACAACGCAAGAATAAAGTATAATATTTGTTTTGGATATTTTTTTCTTCTGGTAAAACATGTTTTTAAACATGCTTTTTTAAAAGTACTTTTTTATTAGCGTGTTGTCTTTCTATATAAATATTAAGAAAAACCATAAAAAACAATTCAAGGTTTATGAAAAAAATCATAAAACATCGATTAAGACAGTTTATCTTATTATTCTTTTTTATAGGTAATGTAGGTATGCTGGCTGCTCAGAGTCAAAGAGTGACTATTGAGCTGAAAAATGCAACTCTAAAAGAGTTATTTTCTATTGTTGAAAAACAAACTTCGTACAGGTTTGCTTATAGAAATGTAGTGCTTGACGAGAGTAATGATGTTTCTATCTCAGTCAAGAATAAGAGTGTTCCAGAAGTTTTAGACGAAGTTTTTAAAAACAAGGGTTTGGATTATAATATAGTATCGGATAAATCGATTGTTGTTTTCGATAAGCGTCCGAACTTAGGTAAAAGCAGTCGTGAGCAGGTGACTGTCAAGGGGATTGTTTATGACGAAACAGAAGTTCCTGTAATTGGAGCTAATATCGTTGTGAAAGGTGCTAATGTGGGTACTGTTTCGAATATCGATGGAAAATTTTCTATCAATGCTCCAGCCGATGGTGTCTTGGAGGTTTCATATGTGGGATATAATAAAGAGGAGGTGGAAATCAACGGTCGTACGTCGTTGCGCATAGATATTCGTCCCGTTGTGCTGGACGAGGTCGTTGTAGTGGCTTATGGTACACAGAAAAAGTCCAGTGTGACAGGTGCGATTGATGTTATTTCTTCGAAAACGATTGAGCAAGTCCCGGTTTCTAATATAGCTTATTCTCTTCAAGGAACGGTTCCCGGATTGATTATCACGGATAATGGAGGTAAACCTGGATCTACTCCTTCGCTGAATATTCGTGCAATAGGAACTATGAGTTCTACCGAACCATTGGTTATTATAGATGGTGTTCCGGCCGGATTGGGGGACTTTTATGCATTGAGCTCCACTGATGTGGAATCTGTTTCTGTTTTGAAAGATGCTTCTTCTGCAGCTATTTATGGATCGAGGGCATCCAATGGTGTTTTATTGGTAACAACAAAGAAGGGTAATAAGGATAAAAATCCGACGGTAGATATTTCATATACAGCCTCAATGCAGACTCCGACAAAAGTCCCTGAGTTAAATAATTCGTGGGATTATGCTATGTTGGTTAATGAGTCTTACGTTCAGGCTGGTGGAAATCCTTTATATACCGATGAAGAAATACAAATGATGCGAGATGGCAGTAACCCGGATTATTATGCTAATACGAATTGGTGGAAATCGGCAGTAAAGTCCAATGACAGTATGCATCAAGCCAATGTGCGGGTAAGTGGTGGATCTGCAAAATCTGCTTATATGATTTCTGGCGGTTATACTTCGCAACAAGGGTTGGTTCAGTTTACCGATTTTTCCAAATATAATGCCAGAGCCAATGTAAGTACTCAGATTGTGGATAATTTTGACGTTATGGCCGGTGTATCCTATTACAGAAGCAATAGTAAAGAGCCTGATCATTATAGCGATTTTTTTGAAGCTGTTTTAAATATGCCTCCTTATTTACCAGTTAAGCGGGCGAATGGAGATTGGGGACATTTAAACAATGAAGATACGAACCCGGTTGCTTGGATTACAGAGGGAGGACATACCAAAAGTTATGATAATAATCTTCTTATGAATGGTATGGCGAATTGGGAGATTATTCCCGGACTTCGTGCGAAGGCTCAGTTTTCGTGGAATTTATGGGAGGTAGGTAGTTCTAGTATTTACAAAACTATTACATTTGTTAATGAAGATGGTAGCCATAAATATAGTAATGATCCGAATAGTGTGAGTCGTTCAATGACAGAAAGAAGCCAGACTACTTTACAGACCACACTTGAATATGAGAAAAAAATACAAAATCATTTTTTTAAAGTACTAGCGGGTTTTACAGATGAACATTATAAAAGCCATTGGGTAGGAGCTAATAGGAAGAATATTCCTGATAATAATTTGGAGGAAATAGATGGTGCGACCGGTACTGGCGATTTGAAAGATAATTGGGGAAATTCTGACGAGTGGAGAATGTATTCCTATTTTGGCCGGGCCAACTATGATTTTGATAGTCGTTATTTTTTAGAGTTTAATCTTCGGTACGATGGCTCGTCACGTTTGGCGCCAGGACATCAATATACACTTTTCCCTTCGGGGTCAATAGGTTGGAGAATATCGGAAGAAAAATTTATGGAGCCGATAAGAACTGTGGTAGATAATTTGAAACTTAGGGCATCTTACGGACAATTGGGAAATCAAACCATAAGTCTTTATCAGTATGCAAATGTAATGGCTAATAATCCGAAAGAATATATGTTCGGACATCAATGGGTCCCGGGTTCTTATTTAAATATTTTACCGAATTACGATTTGGGGTGGGAGACTTCTACTATGCTCGATATAGGGGTAGATTTTAATTTGTTCAATAATAGGCTGATCGGTGCTTATGACTGGTATCGAAAGAAGACCGATGGCATATTGTTGGATTTGCCTGTGTCTGGTGTTATCGGTATTCCGGTTTCTGTCCAAAATGCCGGTGTTATGGCAAGTTGGGGGCATGAGTTACAGTTAACGTGGAGGGATAAAGTTAATGAGTTTAATTATGGGGTCACTCTATCTTTTTCGGATCAAATGAATGAGGTTTTGGATTTGAAAGGAACCGGACCTCATATATATGATCGTACGGTAATAGCGGAGGGCAAACCTTTGAATACTCTGTATGGATATAAATGCTTAGGTTTTTTCACCTCGGAAGAAGAGATACAAAACAGTCCGAAGCCCGAGGGGTACGCCTCTCAAATAAAAGTTGGCGATTTGAAGTATGCCGATTTGTCTGGGCCTAATGGAGTTCCTGATGGAAAAATTGATAGTTATGATAAAACCGATATAGGTTGGAGTGCTCCGAGATATATGTTTGGACTGGATTTCTCAGGAGAGTACAAGGGATTTGATTTCAGAGTATTTTTTCAAGGGGTAGGTAAACGAGATGAGTTTATTTATGGGGGTATTGTATTAAATCCTACTTCAAAGAGCTTATTGGAGGATCGCTGGAACCCAGAGCGATCGGTACAAGAAAATTTGGCTCATGCAAAATTACCTCGATATGTAAACGGGCAACAAAATAATTACGAGATATCTGATTTCTATGTAAAAAGCGCAGCTTATTTACGATTGAAAAATTTACAGTTGGGATACACTCTTCCTAAAAATTGGACGAGAAAAATATGTTTTGAGAAGGTTCGGTTTAGTATATCTGCCAATAACTTGTTCACTTTGACTTCTTATCCGTATGTGGATCCGGAGGGTCCTTCGGGAGGAGCATATTATCCACAGTTGAGATCATTCACCTTTGGAGTGGAGCTTACTATAGGTAAAAATTGATTGTTCTATAATACATTAGATACATTTAGTTATGAAACGCTATATATATTATTTTATGATCATCGGTTTGCTTCCTGTTTTTAGTTGTACCGATGGATTGGATTTATATCCGAATGATAAAGTTACAGTAGATAATTATTGGAATACGGCAGAAGATGCTCTTCGTGCAGTGAATGCTACTTATAGTAATACCTTCCCTCAGAGCGATACGTATGGTTGCGATTTACTTTTCTTGGATGCGGCAAGCGATAATACCTATCCTCAACACAGCAATCAGTTTGGTAATTTTCAACAAATTGCATTGAATGCGTTCGAAGCGAACCATGCCGCGTTACAGGAATTATGGAATAGAAGATATGTTACGATAAGACGTTGTGCCGATTTTCTCGTGAATATCGGGAATGTAAATATGGATCCGATTTTAAAAAATCGCTATACGGCAGAGGTCTTGTTTCAACGTGCGTATGCTTATTATTACTTGATAGCTCAATTTGGAGATGTTCCATGGGTCGATCATCCATTGACGATACAGGAGGCATCTTCTATTCGGAGAACAGATAAATATGCGATTGCCAAACAGATAATAAGTGATTTGGATTACGCTGCGGCAAATCTTCCGTCTTCTTATACAAATGAGGAAGACGATGGACGAGTAACGCGTTGGGCTGCATTTGCGTTGAAAAGCCGGATTTGCATGTTTATGGCTGGAGATTATCGCAAATCTTCCCCCGACCAGAAATGGTATTGGGAACAGGCTCGGGATGCAACGGATTCTGTTATTACAAAATCTGGAAAATCTCTTTATACTCCTAATAATCAATTGACCGGTGAAAGTTATAGAAAACTTTTTTATGACGACGCTGCGAGTGTAGGTAGTGGAGAAATAATTTACGATTCTCAGTTCACAAGTGCAGAGCGCGCTCTTTATGGCTTTACGGTGAAGATTGCTTGTATTAGTGATGGAGGTTGGAATTCATGGGTTCCTACCCAATCTATGGTTGATGCATATGAAGTTAAGGTAAGTAATAGCGAAGCTTATCCGATTGACGATCCTCGTTCGAATTATAATCCTGACGATCCGTATGTGAATAGAGATCCTCGTTTGGCCGCTTCTATTTATTATACTGGTACAGGAGGAACGACCTTAGCTGGTAGTGAGTATAATAGTCAGCCCGGGAGTACGAGTGGAGATAAGATGGACCAACACAATGGCTCTCCGACGGGATATGGGTGGAAGAAATATGTAGATCCTAGTTTGATAGGAGTGTGGGATACTGGACATGATTTCCCTTTAATCCGTTTAGCAGAGGTTTATTTGGATGCAGCGGAAGCTCGGAATGAATTGGCAAATTCTCCGTCGGAAGATGCTAAAATAAGAAATTATTCGGGTATGACGAGATGGCGTGTAGGAATGCCCGATTTCCCTAATAATTTGACAAAAGATGAGATGAGAGAGCGAATAAGGAATGAGCGCCGGGTGGAATTGGCTTTTGAAGGTGCTCGCTTTTTTGACATTCGTCGCTGGGGAATTGCTAAAAATGTATTGAATGCCGAAGACGGTTGGATTATTGGTATGAAATTGGATAATGCCGGTGGATACCAGGTTGTAGAAAGTGGTAAATGGAAAGGCCATGTGAAAGTGAGACAACGCACGTTATTTACTTCCGATCAGTATGTTTGGCCTATTCCAAGCAGAGAAATCGAGTTAAATCCTAATTTAGAGGCGGAGCCGTTAATGGAAATCGAATAAATTCAAAATTTTTATGAACAAATATTTTAATATAGCAATTGTAACAGCATTGTCTGTTGCTATTACATCGTTCAAGGGAAATGCGATGTCTGATCTTTCGCAGTATGTCGATCCGTTTATCGGGGTCGATGGCGGCGGAAATGTATTTCCGGGGCCTTGTGTACCTTTTGGTATGGTAAAGGTGGGTCCTGACTGTGGTGGAAAAGATTGGAATGCGGGTTGGGATCGCGATGGGAATATACATGGGTTCAGTAATGTCCATGTGAGCGGGACCGGAGGAGGTTGTAAGTATGGAAATGTACTGTTTGCCCCGATTACCGGGAATCTTGATATGCAAGATTATTCATCTCCTCGAAATAATGAACATGTGGCGTTGGGGCTGTATGAGGTGGATTTGAAAAGATATGGCACATCGGCTAGATTGACGGCTTTGCAGCGTAGTGCAATGCATGAGTATACTTTTCCAGCGAGTGATGATTCAAAAATAATTATTGATTTGGGGAGTTTCTTGTCTTCTCATGAAAGACAATATTTAGTAGGCTCAGAAGTAAGGATTATTTCGGACAAAGAGATCGAGGGATATACTCGGGTTAGAGGAGGTTGGAATATAGGTGAGCCGTACACGGTTTATTTCTACGCTGTGTTTGATACTCCGTCCGATGATTGTGGTACATGGAAGAGCCATCGAGTTGAACCTGGGAAAAGAGAACAATATGATACCAGTGAACCGACAGGTGCTTATTTTTCCTATCGCACTTCTGATAAGCAGAAAGTTACGGTCAAAGTGGGCATCTCTTATTTAAGTACCGGGAAAGCGCGAATGAATTTGTCAGAAATGAATTCGTGGAATTTCGACGAGGTGAGAGCCGCCTGTGTGAGTCGTTGGAACGAGATATTGAACAAAATAGAGGTTAAAGGTAGTGACGAGCAGAAAAAGATTTTCTATACAGCTTTGTATCATAGCTATTTGCAGCCAGTAGACAAGACCGGAGAAAATTCGAAATGGATATCGGACGAACCGTATTACGATGATTACTATTGTATTTGGGATACATTTAGAGCGACACACCCTTTATTCACATTGTTGACGCCTTCTAAACAGGTAGATATGTTGCGTTCTTTGCTGGATATATACCGACACGAGGGATATGCCCCCGATGCGAGGAGCGGTGATGACAATGGCCGGGTGCAAGGTGGATCGAATGTCGATATACTTTTTGCCGATGCTTATGTCAAAGGATTGAAAGGTATCGATTACGAATTGGCATTGGAGGCGATGATAAAGAACGCCGAAGTGTCTCCCGGTGATGACGAGCGAAAGGAAGGACGCGGCGGTATCAGTGATTATAATGAGAAGGGTTTTGTATCGACAAAATTAGAGCGCGCGGGGACTCGTACCATGGAGTATGCCAATTGTGACTATGCCATTGCTACATTGGCTCGTGGACTGAAAGAAAAAGAGATTGCCCAAAAGTATATGGAACGTTCCCGAAATTGGCAAAATTTGTGGAATCCCGATGTGGAAAGTTTGGGCTTTAAGGGCTTTGTGTGGCCTCGTTATAGCGACGGCTCTTGGTGGAGCGAAAATGATTATTCGGTTTTTCAAGGTGGAACATGGCCCGATTTCGTGTACGAGACGTTCTCGTGGGAGCTGTCTTTTTATGTTCCGCATGATGTGAATGCTCTCATCGAGAAATGTGGAGGGAAAGAGCAGTTCACCCGGAGGTTGGATACTTATTTTTCTCATGAGAAATGGGATCAACGGTGGTATATGGGGCTGTTCCAAATCTCGAACGAACCGGGATTTTTGACGCCTACCCTATATAATTACGTGGGTCGACCCGATAAAACGGCCGAGGTCGTGCGAAAGACGTTGAAGGAGCGTTACAATGCGACGAAAGAAGGAATCCCCGGTAATGACGATTCGGGCTCAATGTCGTCGTGGTATGTCTTTCATGCTCTTGGTTTCTATCCCAATACCGGGCAGGATTTGTATTTGATATCCAGTCCCACGTTCGAGGAGGCTGTTATTCATTTGGAAAATGGGAGAGATTTATCGATCAAGGCGAAGAAAGCCAGCGATAAAAATATCTATGTTCAGTCGGTTAAACTGAACGGGGAGCCGTTGGACGCATGCTCGTTCAAACATACCGATATTGCCAATGGCGGGACATTGGAGTTTGTGATGGGCTCGAAACCGTCTAAGTGGGGAACCGTCGGAGTGGAAAATCAATTATAAGGAATAATTATGAAAAAAGTATTATCGATAGGACTTGCCATGCTGGCATTTTTCCCCATGTGCGTGGGGGCGAAAGAGTTGTTTGTGGATTCGCCGAATGGTAAAATATCGGTTACGGTGAGCATCGACTCCGTGATTGCGTGGAGTGCCTGTTTTGCCGATACCGAAATTATAGCCCCGTCTGAAATTTCGATGACCTTTCGGAATGGAGAGGCGATAGGCCGTAATCCTAGATTGAAAAAGTTTTCTGTCGAAAAGGTCGATGAGATTATCGATGCTGTTATTTATAAAAAGAGAGAGGTGATAGACCGATATAATGAATTGAAAATGCAATTTCGAAATTATAATTTGTACTTCCGAGCATATGACGATGGTGTGGCCTATCGTTGGGAGACAAATTTTAAATCGAAAGAGCCGGTAGTTGTGCAGTCTGAAAAAGCCGAGTTTTGTTTTGCCGGTGAAGACCACGATGTGACGGTAGGGTATGTGAGAGCCAATGAGAAAGATGTTTATTCTCAGTCTTTTGAAAATGAGTATCGAACGATTAATTTGAAAGGTATGTCTGATTTTTGGCCGGCTTTCGCTCCCATTCTCGTGGGGATGCCTAACGGAATAAAGGTGGCGATTACCGATGCTGATTTGATCGACTACCCGGGAATGTTTTTGAAGAAGACGGGAGATACTCGATTGACGGGCGATTTTGCTCCTTTTGTAAAGAAAGAGGTTCAAGGAGGTCATAATAACCTGCAAGCTCTTGTCGAGGAAAGAGCCGATTATCTGGCGGAAACGACCGGAAAAAGGTTCTATCCGTGGAGAGCCGTGATTATAGCCGAGGAAGATAAAGACCTTTTGAACAGCGATATGGTGTATAAACTGGCGACACCTTGTCAAGTGGACGATGTTTCTTGGATAAAACCGGGCAAACTGGCATGGGATTATTGGTGCGCATGGAACATATATGGCGTAGATTTTAGAGCGGGAGTAAATACTGAAACTTATAAATATTTTATTGACTTCGCTTCTGAAAATAAAATAGAATATGTGTTATTAGATGAAGGGTGGGCAATGAGTACCGATATTATGACTCCCGTAGAGGATATCGATCTTCCCGAAATCATCGAGTATGCGAAGCGGAAAAATGTCTCTATTTTGTTGTGGGCAGGGTGGTTGCCTTTGGACCAAAAGATGGACGAAGCGTTGAAACACTATTCCGACCTTGGAGTGAAAGGTTTCAAGGTGGATTTCATGGATAGGGACGACCAACGTATAGTGAATTTTTGCACACGGTTGGCGAAGAAAGCAGCTGAATATCATTTGCTTATTGATTTGCATGGGTGTTATAAGCCTACGGGATTACAGAGGACTTACCCGAATGTTATCAATTTTGAGGGCGTTTATGGTCTGGAATATTTGAAAGGGGATTATCCTGATATGCCTCGAAATGATGTGACCATACCTTATTTGAGGATGCTGGCTGGGCCGGTCGATTATACGCCGGGGGCGATGGTCAATGCTAACAGGGAAAGCTATAAAGGCATTTGGGGAACACCTATGAGTCAAGGTACACGTGCGCATCAAGTTGCTTTGTATGTAGTGTTTGAAGCTCCGTTGGTTATGATGGCCGATAGCCCTAACAATTATAGAAAAGAACAGGAGACAACCGATTATATAGCACAACTTCCTACGGTATTTGATGAAACCGTTTCCCTTGCGGGGAAAGTCGGTGAATATGCGGCGGTTGCGAGAAGGAAAGGTGATAAGTGGTATGTTGGAGCTATCACGAATTGGGATAAGCGGGAAATATCTTTGGATTTCTCTTTTTTAAGCCAGGGACTGTGGAGAGCTGAAATTTTCAAGGACGGGATAAATGCCGACAGGAACGGAAACGATTACAAAATAGAGGAACAAAATATCGTGTCCGGGAAAAAATTGAAAGTAACGATGGCTCCGGGCGGAGGTTGGTCTGCTATAATTTCCCGAATCAATTGAATGATTTTAATTATTTAATACTAATCCTTAAAAATAAGATTTATCATGAAAAAGGTAAAATTACTGATTTCGTCATTGAGTCTTGTTGCAATGAATGTATTTGCGACAGACGTGTATGTTACGGTTTCCGGAGCAGGAAATGGTAGTGGTAGTGATTGGGCTAATGCAAAAAACGACTTGGGAGAAGTTCTCTATAATGCTTCTGCCGGGACGACGGTTCATGTCGGAGCCGGAGTTTATAAACCGACAGTAGATTACAAGGGTAATTCTACCGCACCCAATATAGAGAAGCGGTTTAAGTTGTCAGGCGGTGTTACGGTTTTAGGTGGTTATCCATCTACCGGTGGAGCGGAACGGAATGTACAAGAAAATGAGACTATATTAGATGGTGCTATTAATGATACCGATATGGTCTATACGATTGCTTATGGTTTATTGGGCGAGCAGGATATCGTAGTTGATGGCTTTATTTTCCGTCACGCTACGGGGCGGATGTCGGGACCTGATAACGATTATATGGGCGATTTTTCTGGCGGTGCCGGGGCGATAGTTGTTTTGGGTGGTACTCCGATTCCCGATGCAACTTCTCCTGCTGGAAGTGGATTAACACTTATAAATTGTGTATTTGATGGATTTAAAGCAAAATGGGGTGGTGCTATTAAGTTGCAGAAACCCGATCAGTCAGCAAATCCCAAATTAACTTTGACTAGTTGCTCGTTCTTTAATAATATAAGTGGCCAGAACGGGGGAGGAGTCCTCACTTATAATTGGGACGTAGATGTAGAAAACAGTACTTTCGAGGGAAATTTTGGAGGTAGTGGAGGTGCGATAGCATGTTTTGGAAGTATGATAGTCAATGCAACAGAAAGTACATTTAAAGGAAATTCATGTAGTAGTAATGGGGCTGGTATATTATGTTATGCAGAAGAACAAGATGCCGGAAGTGAAATGACTGTTAGGAATTGTGATTTTATAGAGAACGATGGTTGGGACGGAGTCGGCGTTTATTCGAATAAATCATCGAACTGTGTAGTAGAAGGTTGTACATTCGATAAAAATACAGGAGGTGGAGCTGGAGCAGTTCGTTTAGATGGTACGTTTACAATTACCGACTGTGTTTTTAACGGCAATGAAATTAACGCTCATCCCGGAGGTTGGTTCGATGGAAGCGTAGGGGCTATAAGTAATTGTATATATACGAATAATAAAAGTGCAGCCGGGCAGAATGGGGTTATTTTTAAAGTTCAAATGGGTGAAGAAATAAATGTAACCAATTGCTATGCTACGGGAAATTCTGGAAAATCTATCGCCGGTATAGGTTGGGGATCGAGCGGTTTAATGAAAAATGTTTCCATTGTAAATAATACAGGCACAGCGATTGCTTTTCAGGGAGCAGCTTATACGTGTCAAAATATGACGATTAGTGGTAATTCTTCTCCGACGAATGGCGGTATTATTGATGGTAGTTGGGAAGGGGCTTCGTCTATCAGTATCTATGACTGTACGATTGTAGGTAATTCTTCGGCTGATGGACAGAATGCCATGTATATATCGGGAGGAACTGCGACAATAGATTTTGATAATTGTATTTACGTGGAAAATGGAGATAAAGATGCTGATTATGGTACTGTTTTTGGTTCTTTTGTGCGTAACTATTGTATTTGGGACGATACTCGATATGGTGAAGGCCGGTTCTATCCGTTGGATAGTCCATTCACAGTTGGTACTTATTTAGCTCCTATTGCAGAAGTGGATGGGCAGTATGTTCATTTATTAACGGGTGAAAATAATCCTGCCGTAGGAAACGGATCTCCGAATTCTTCCAATACAGAAGACCAAACAGGAAGAATGCGCCCAGCATCCCCATCAATAGGAGCTGTTGAATATAGAGACGGGTCGGGTATCGATGCTGTGGAACAAACTCAGTTGAATGTGTATCCATCGGTGACTACTGGACAGTTGGTCGTAACGAATCCTTTTGCCGGAACAAGTACGCTTTGTGTTTATTCTATTGATGGATCATTGGTAAAAAGGATAAATTTAGGTATCGGAGATAATTTGTTGAACTTCTCTGATTTGGGAAATGGAACTTATCTTGTATCACTTCATAATGGGGCGACTGTGGTAACATCGCGTATAGTTAAGAGATAAGTTTGTTTTTGTAACCTGTGTCATTGAGTGAAAGTGTCTCTGTGACACAGGTTTTGTATTGTATTTTATGTAATTGTTTAATTATGAATAAATTGAAGCTTGCTGTAGTCGGCTTTTTTGTTGGGCTTTCGTTGTTTTTATCGCAGGTTAATTCGGCTGGGCTAACATATAATTATCCGTTATATCCTTATTCGAAAGATTTGTCTCAGACGTTGACTTTTAAGATTATGTTACGTTGTGCACAGCCTGATCAAATATCCAATTTGGATATGTCTTTGGTTGCTAATTATTTAAGGCAGATAGATTGTATTACAAGAGGAATTCCCAAGATCGTCGTGTTAGGAGGTTTCCAACAGAATGGACATGATCATACTTATCCGTGGTGGGCTCCGGTAGATGATAGTTTTACAGCTCCGGGTCGTAGGAAAGGGAAAGAAGCTTTGATATGGTTGATGGAAGAGGCTAAAAAATATAATACGACTTGTACTTTCCATGTGAACCCGTTTGATGCATATATGGATTCAGAAAAATGGAATTTTTACGAAGAAAATGACTTGTTGTGCAGAAATACAGACGGTTCTTTGGTAAAGGGTGATATTTGGTGGGATCGCCAAAGCTATTTTGTCAATATGGTAAATGAATGGAATGCTGGGGTGACAAAGCAACGTATAGATGCATTTTTAAATGAATTACCTTTGGTTAAAGAGACCGGAGTTTTATATTTTGATAATTTGACTCAATATCCGGCCAGTCCTAAACATCGGGTGACTCGTGCCGACCAGATAACTGCGATAAAAAAAGCTGCTGAATATTTAAAGGAACAGTATAATATACAATTGATAGGAGAGTACGCAGATGTGAATTTGTATGGGTTTGATTGTTTAGGTGTAACATGGGATTGGAATGCCTCTTTAAATATTGATCAGATGGAGGTTCCAGCATATATAGCTTGTGGAGGACGTAATATATGTCACGATGATTTATTAGGTGCTACTAATGATATCAGTAAACGGAGGTTGCAGGTCTTTGGTTCGAGTATTCAGTTAGAGGATATTCAATTTCAACAAGATGTTTCGAAAGTGGTAAGGGAGTTTACACATCATACTTTGCCCTATTTTTATATGAATCGTTTATTGAGACGAAATTTAAGCACAAATGGATATGAAATGACTCTTTCTCTCTCGGATAGTGTGGATAGCAAGTGGGAAGGTGATAATGTTCATAGACTATATCGGGATAGAAAACTCATGAAAGAAAATTATGATGTGTTTATTCCGGTATATTGGGTAAATCATCTTGAAATTATGGCGTATTCATATCAAGGAAGACGGGGTAAGTGGAGTTTGCCGAGAGAATGGAAAGGTATAGAGTCTGTTGATATATATGAGTTTAATTCTTCTTATTATGACCTTGAATTAAAAGATTCGAATATTGCAATTACAGATAATCAAATCGATTTGAATCTTGAAGCTGGAGTGGCCCAAATATTGGTCCCTGCTGGAACCGATGTTCATGACGGAACGATTTATGATAATCCGGCTTCTGGAGAGATCGATTTTTTAGGGGAAGATTATGAGACACAGGGGGATTGGAAAGACAAGTATGGCAGCCTTGGTTATGATGTATTCGGAGCGTCGAAAGTGTTGTCAGATGGTATTCAATTGGGATATATAGGTGATAATCTCGATGTGTATAATACAAATAGTTCTCGTCGGGTAGCATTACAGACTCCTGAGGAAGATGGGAAAAGAATAGAGGCGGTACGGACATCGAAGTTACATCAGATAATCGATGTGCAAACGGCTGAAAAAAGAATGCTTTCGTTGTATATTGCCGATTATAAAGACAGAAATTGCCAAATGGTAGTTGATGTTATCGATGCCGTGACAAAGCGAATATTGGATTCAAAATTAATCAATTCGTTTCAGTCGGGAATATATCTGAGATATAATGTAAAGGGACATTTACAGTTCCGGTTTACTCGTTTCTTTTATGATGGATACGGAAATCCCGATTATCCGGTATGTAGTGCAGTATTTATAGATGAAGAAGGGGTATCAGGTAAAGAGAATATTCGTTGGAAGGAGGATAATCTGAGGTGTTATCCTTCTGTATTTCGAGATGATTTGACAATCGAGGCTGATGTTTTTACTTCTCCAAAAGTACATATCCAGATACATTCGATAGCAGGGAATTTATTATATGATAAGGTATTTGACGTTTCTGATAACCGAGTGCGGGTTTGTTTGGATAAAGGCGAATTGGGAAGTCAAAATGGAGTTTGCATTGTATCTCTTGTAACAGATAGGTCGGTTTTAAGGAAAAAGGTCGTATGTAGATAATCCTGTTTTTGGGGAATGAATTAGATGTAGAATTATGCCAATTTTATAAATGATTAATTATTAAAATAAAAAAGATGAAATCTGTAAAAATATTATTGTTGTCTTTACTGTTGTTATCACCCTTATCGATGTACCCGATTGGGCTAGATTACCGGTATCCGCTTTATCCATATAAGAGAGATTTATCTCAAACTTTGACGTTTAAAATCATGTTACGATGTGCTTTGGAAAATGATCATCATAATTTGGATTTGGGGGCGGTCGCTAAATATTTGCGACAGATAGACTGCATTTCTCGTGGTCTACCCAAAGTTGTGATATTGGGTGGTTTTCAACAGGGAGGCCATGATCATACTTATCCATGGTGGATGCCAATTGATTCTACTTTGTACGCGCCTGGCGGATTAAAGGGGAAGGAGGCTTTATTATGGCTGATGAATGAAGCGAAGAAATATAATACAAATTGTACTTTCCATGTAAATCCATTTGACGCTTATATGGATTCGCCTATGTGGGATATGTATGTGAAGAAAGATTTGTTATGTCGAAATGCCGATGGATCTTTGGTGAAAGGCGATGTTTGGTGGAATCGTCAGAGCTATTTCGTCAATATGGTAAATGAATGGAATGCTGGGGTGACTAAGCAACGGATCGATGCTTTTATAGAACAAGTTCCTTTGGTTAAAGAAACCGGAGTACTATATTTCGATAATGAGACACAGTATCCACCTAGTTTATATCATTATGTGACAAAAGAAGATCAGATATCGGCTATAAAGAAGGCTGCGGAGTATTTGAAAACCGAATATGGTATTCAGTTAATCGGTGAATATGCCGATACCAATCTTTATGGAGTGTGTTCGTTGGGTGTTACATGGGATTGGTGGGCTTCGTTGAATATTAATCAAATGGAAGTCGCTCCTTATATTGCATGTGGTGGTAGAGACGGTACTCATGACGAGTTGTATGGGGGACAGATAGATTTAACAAAACGAAGATTTCAAGTTTTTGGGGCGAGTGTGCAACTAGAAGATACTCAATTTCAGCGTGATCCATTCAAGGTTGCGAGAGAACTTTCACATCACACATATGTTTATTTTTATCTGAATCGATTGTTGAGATTAAAGTATGAGACTAGGGACACATTGGGGATAACATTGACTTTATCCGATAATGTTGTTAGTAAATGGGATAATGACAATGTTCATCGTTTATATAGAGATGGATATTTGATGAAAGAAGGGCATGATGTATTTGTCCCTGTATTTTGGGTAAATCATCTCGAAATAATGGCTTATTCGGTGAAAGGAAGAACGGGGATATGGCATTTCCCGAGAGAATGGACCGGAATAGAAAAGGTCGATATTTATACGTTCAATGAGGATTTTACGGGGCTAAGATTATTGGAACAAGGTAGAAAGATAAATAAAAATCAAATTTACCTGTCGCAAGAACCAGATAGAGCTCAGATCATAGTTCCTGCTGGAACTGATATGACAGATAGATCGACTATTTATTCTAATCCGCCGTCGGGAACAGCGACGTTTATTTGTAAAGATGTTGAAACTCATGGCAATTGGAAGAGGAAGTATGGGAAAAAGGGATATGATATATTCGGCCATTCTTCAAAATTACCTAAAACTTGTATGCTGTCCTATATAGGTGATTCTCTTAAAGTGTTGGATAACAATAGTACTCGACCTGTCTCTTTGCAGAAAGTAGAAGGAAAAGGACGGATTGAAGCAGTTAGGACCTCGGTTCTTCATCAATTGATCGATGTTACTGTGGAGGAAAATACAAAAGTGTCGTTATATTTTGCAGATTATAAGGAAAAAAATTGCCAGGAAGTGGTTGATGTGATAGATGTCAATACAAAAAGAATATTAGCATCTTATCTTCTTAATAATTTTGAAGAGGGAGTTTATCTATCATTTGGTGTGTCGGGAAATGTTCAATTCCGGATTACTCGTTTCTTTTATGACCATTATGGAAATCCTGATTATCCAGTGTGCAGTGCTATCTTTTTCGATAAAGAATGAATGTTATGAAATCGGTTTGTGTTTATTTGTTTCCCTTGTTGGTTTTAACTTGTTATTCGCAAGAGAGAAGTAATGTTGGAGAATATAATATATTGGATTATGGAGCAAAGAAGGATTCTTCGTTTCTTAGTAGTGAAGCTATTAATCAGGCAATAACAGATTGCTCTGCTAATGGAGGTGGACGTGTAGTGATTCCTGCTGGGAAATATAAATCGGGCACTATTTTAATGAAAGATTATGTTGAGTTGTATTTTGAACCGGGCTCTTATTTGTATGCCAGTATAGATCCGAAAGATATTTGTCGTCAGCCTCAACCGGAGTATCGTTCAGAAAAAGAATAAGGTGGGTGTATGTTTCGATTTTGATACAGATAAAAAAGATGTATTGATGAAAGATGTTAAACAATATAGTATTGATAAAAATATAGATATAGAAGAATGATATGTAGTTTATGTATTAAATTGTAATAAGACGATTAGATTTTGAAAATGATGAAGAAGATATTGCTTTTTGGGGTAAGTATTCTATTCTGTATGGTAGAATTTTATTCATTCTCACAAGATAACGCTCAAAATTGGGCTAATTTTAAGCATTATGCAGAGCAAAATAAGCTTTTGAAAGCAACTGTTATTGTTCCTAAACGAGTGGTATTTATAGGAAATTCTATAACGGAAGGCTGGGTGAATCAACATCCTGACTTTTTTAAACAGAATGGATATGTGGGTCGAGGCATAGGAGGACAAACATCTTATCAAATGTTGTTACGTTTCCGTGAAGATGTAATAAATCTTTTACCGGAAGTTGTCGTTATTAATGCTGCAACTAATGATATTGCCGAGAATGCAGGGGCTTACAACGAAGACTATTCTTTTGGGAATATTATTTCTATGGTAGAATTGGCTCGAGCTAATGGGATAAAAGTAATTCTTACTACGACTTTACCTAGTTCGAGTTTTAGCTGGAATCCGTCTATCAAAGATGCCACTCAAAAAATAACAGCGTTAAATAAGCGCGTGGCTACATATGCGAAAGATAGGCAGATACCTTTTGTAGATTATTATTCTAATATGGTTTGTATTTCCAATGGAGATCAGTTATCTAAATACACGAATGATGGAGTGCATCCTAATTCACAAGGATATGATGTGATGGAATCTTTAATAAAACCAGTCATAGATAAAGTTTTAAATTAAATCCTGATTTGATAAGAATAACGCAAGATTAGTAAATGAGGGTTACCATTTATATATTAGACATCAAAGGCCGTATGTTATAGCATAAGTGCTTGATTAATAGTTGTAAAAAAGGGATTAGCATTTTGCTAATCCCTTACTTTTTGTTGTCCGGGAAGGATTCGAACCCTCACAGGCGGAACCAGAATCCGAAGTGCTACCATTACACCACCGGACAAATTTGTTTTGCGAGTGCAAAATTGCGAATTTATTTTGGGACGGCCATTGCGAACCTTGAATTTTTTATTCGGTTTAATCTTTTTTTACATATCTATCCTTTCAATGGCAATGCCGATTCTATGACGGCGTATGATTTTTTCATGAGGTCTTCTATATCATGCCCTTTATTTTCTTGGGGATAGATGGGGGGGTGTATCGTTAAAATGATTTTTCCGGGTTTAAAATTGTAGGTTGTACGGGGCATAACGGCAAATGCTCCGTCGATAGTGAGCGGTACAACCGGTAAGGAAAATTCAACGGCGAGTTGATATGCTCCTCGTTTGAATGGTCTCATGGCTCCTGTCCAAGTGCGTGCTCCTTCGGGGAATACGACAAGCGACATACCGTTTTGTAATGTCGTTTCGGCTTTTTGCAGGGTTTCTTTTAGTCGGCCCGGAGTACTGTTATCGACGAATATGTGGCCGGCAGCAGCACAAGCGCTGCCTACAAAGGGTATATTGCGCAGGCTTTTTTTCATCATCCATTTGAAATTGTGGTTTAAGTATCCGTAGATGAGAAATATATCATAGGCTCCTTGATGGTTTGATACGAATACATAAGATGTGTTTTTATCGATGTTTTCTCGGCCTCTAACTTCTATTTTGACGAGAGAGAGAATGCAGAATAGTCGGGACCAAATGTGTGCCGGGTAATATCCCCAAAAGTTTCCGTTGCCCAACCGGCATCCGATAAGGGTCGTCAATGCTGTGAGAATGGTGAGTATCAGCAATATGGGCATGGCTATGAGCCATTGATATAGGAATGTGATAATGCGTATCATTGTTCGATGCTATTTTCGTCGTTTACGGGACAAAGGTAATGAATTTGCAGTAAATCGCATTATTTGCAGGCGCTTTTGATGTGGGAATATAGAAAAGGCGACTCAATAAGCCGCCTTTTCTATATTCCTAAACGTTGTAGTTTATTTGGTTTTTGCTTCGACATCTGGGGCAATGAGCTTGTACCCTTTTCCATGAATATTGATAATTTCAATTGATGGATCGTCTTTGAGATGTTTACGAAGTTTGGTAATGTAAACGTCCATGCTACGAGCGTTAAAGTAATTATCGTCTATCCAAATAGTTTTGAGGGCGAAGTTACGTTCCAAAATTTCGTTGACGTGAGCACAGAGCAGACTGAGCAATTCGGACTCTTTGGTGGTGAGTTTAGTACTCTTATCGTCGATTGCCAATACTTGTTTCTGGGTATCGAATGTAAACCGTCCGATCTTGTACATCGTAACTTCTTTTCCTTTTTTACCTTTTACACGACGTAAAATGGCTTCGATACGGAATACCAATTCTTCCATACTGAATGGTTTGGTAATGTAGTCGTCTGCTCCGATTTTGAATCCTTCGAGAATATCTTCTTTCAAAGATTTCGCTGTCAAGAATATGATGGGAACTTCTCCGTTTACCGTACGGATTTCTTGTGCAAGCGTGAATCCGTCTTTTTTAGGCATCATCACGTCGAGTACGCACAAATCGTATTTACCTTTCAGGAATGCTTTGTATCCGCTTTCTCCATCGGAGAAGAGATCGGCCGCATAACCTTTGGCTTGCAAATACTCTCTTAATAACATGCCAAGATTTTCATCATCTTCGCATAATAGAATACGCAATCTTTCTTCCATAATCATTTGTTTTTTATTAGTGGTAGTGTTATTATAAATGTCGACCCTTGATTTATTTCGCTTTCTACTCGAATATCGCCTTTGAGGTCGGTAATGATTTTATGGACGTAGGCGAGGCCCAGTCCGAATCCTTTTACGTCATGGCGATTTCCCGTAGATACGCGATAAAATTTGTCGAATATTTTTTTCAAATCTTCCCGTTTGATACCGATTCCGTTATCTCGAATCGATATTTCTACCTTATCTCCAACGGTTCTTGTACGTATGAAAAGAGATAAAGGTTCTTCTTCCCGTCGATATTTTACGGCATTGTCAAGGAGGTTGAAGATAACATTCGTAAAATGCATTTCATCGACCGAGACAATAGCATCTTCTGCTTCGAGGTCGGCATCGATTACACCGCCGTATTTTTCGACTTTGAGTTTGAATGTGCTCATGACTCCTGCAACGAGGTCGTTGACATCGACGTTGTGTAGTTTCATCAACGTCTTTTGTCTGTCGAACATCGACATTTGCAGGACTTTTTCTACCTGAAATCTCAATCGCTTGGTTTCGTCATTAATGACACCCGATATGTGCTGGAACATGGCCGGACTTTTGGCAACGGAGGGGTCATTAAGCATTTGGGCTGCTAATGATATGGTAGATATGGGTGTTTTGAATTCGTGTGTCATGTTGTTGATAAAATCGTTTTTCATCTCGGTGAGTTTCTTTTGCCGAAATGCCGTGATGATGGTAAACAAGAAGGTTACCAACAGAATGAATGTGAAAGCAAACGAGGGTATCATGAATTTTACCGAACTCGATATATAATCTCTTTTGGTCGGGAAATAGACTTTCAAGTAGTTTATTTTTGCCGGTGGATCATTGGGAAATATTGCTTGTGTGAATAAATTCCCTTCGATTTTGGGATCATATTGATTGGAGCTATATATGATTTTTTCGTTTTTATTGTAAATGGCAAATTGGAACGGAAGGTTCAATCCGTTATTTTCAAATTCTGATTTCAGATAGCTTTCCAATTTTTTGATGTCGATACGTTCCATGACAGGACGGTTACTTGCTTTACTCAGCATATTGAGTATGACTTCGTTCAACAAGCCTTTTTGGTAAAGGTATTGTCCTTTACGGGCTTCCTGCATATTTCGATATGTACTAATGAGCGTATTGTGTTCCTTTTGTCGTGGAGCAGCAGGGGTGATAATCGTACTGGTTTGTTCGCGAAAGGAAAAACTTGCAACCGTTCCATCGGGAGATACGATAGAAAATTGGTGGTGAGTAGAAGCTATGTCTTGTTTGTCTTGCTTTTGCTCATAAGAGGAGAGCATTTTCTTTTCTTCCTCTTCCAGATATTCGTCTAAATAGCGTTGAGTCTCGTCTAGTTCGAGGCTTGTCGATACAGCGTATAGGCTCCTTTTCACGGCTTCGGTAAATTGCTCGTTTCTCATTTTTATCATATTCTCCATGTACATGATTTGTACATAAAGCAATCCGATAAACGTGAGTGCCATAATTACAGCCAGTAGCCAAATTGTCGACTTTTTCATTTTGTTTGCCTCTTTATTTTTTTTCTGTTTAACTTGTTGTGGTGTTTGAATGATTTGTTTTTACATCATTTGTACAAATTTATTATATAAACACCGATTCCACTATTTTTGTTTTATTTTATGAAAACCTATTTAGAAGGTTGGGTTTAACACTTACCGGCAAATTTAACAAATAAATGTTTATTTGCAAAAAAAGCCATTGGTTTTTCCAATGGCTTTTTAATTATTTAACAAAATTGCGGTCATTCGTCTGTCTGTTCGGCCTCGTAAGCTTTAAGTAGTTTTTCTTGAACGTCAGATGGAACGAGCTCATAAGATGCAAATTTCATAGAGAAAGATGAGCGCCCTCCGGTGATCGAACTGAGAGCTGTTGAATAGGAAGACATTTCCTTTAAAGGTACTTTTGCCGTGATTTTTTCAAATCCTTTTTCACTAGACATGCCCATAATAATGGCGCGCCGTCCTTGCAGATCGCTCATCACATCGCCCATGACGTCGGCTGGGGTAAGAACTTCGACATCGTATATAGGTTCGAGAATTTTCGGTCCTGCATTTTTAAATGCCTCGCTGAATGCATTACGTCCAGCTAATCGGAAAGATATTTCATTAGAGTCTACCGGGTGCATTTTCCCGTCATAGATACAAACTCTGACATCGCGGGCGTAAGAACCAGTGAGCGGCCCTTGTTCCATACGATCCATCAATCCTTTGACAATAGCAGGAATAAACCGGGCGTCGATAGCACCTCCAACAATACAGTTACAAACCACCAACTTTCCTCCCCATTCAAGATCTATCGTTTGGGTATCGCGTACATTCATACGGAATTCTTGGTTGTTGAACTTGTAAGTGTCGGGTGCTGGCATTCCGTCATAATAGGGCTCTACGATGAGATGTACTTCTCCGAATTGTCCGGCTCCACCCGATTGTTTTTTGTGACGATAATCCGCCCGAGATGCTTTGGTAATTGTTTCCCGATAGGGTATGCGAGGCTCTATGAATTCAACGGCAAGTTTATCGTTATTCTCAATACGCCATTTTAAAGTGCGTAAGTGAAATTCTCCTTGTCCCGAAACAATCGTTTGTTTCAATTCTTTGGATTGTTCTATTTGCCACGTCGGGTCTTCTTCATGCATACGAGTGAGAATCTCACTTAATTTTTCGGCATCGGATTCATTGACCGGTTTTATTGCTCGTTGATATTTGGGAGCTGGGTATTTGATAAAATCGAAATGATAATCGCACCCTTTTGCGTTGAGTGTATTACCAGTGCGCACATCTTTTAGTTTTACCGATGCTCCTATGTCTCCTGCTACAAGTTCTTCTACCGGAGTACGAATTTGTCCGCAAACACAGAATAATTGAGCCAAACGTTCGCGTCCGTCACCTCGGTCCACATTAATCAAATCGTCTCCTTGATGTACGGTTCCAGACATTACTTTGAAATAAGATACTTCTCCGATATGGGGTTCGACCGTGGTTTTAAAGCAGTATATACTTGTAGGACCATTGGCATCGGGAGCGATTTTTTCTCCGGCTGTATTTTCGGGTTTGGGCATTTCGGAGACAAAGGGGACTACGTTGCCGAGGAATTCCATCATACGTCGTACTCCCATATCGCGTAATGCGCTTACACAGAATACAGGGTATATGCTGCGTGTGATGAGACCTTTGCGGATGCCTTCCCGCATTTCATCTTCGGTGAGAGAACCTTGCTCGAAGAATTTTTCCATAAGGGTCTCATCGTTTTCAGCAGCGGCTTCAACTAATTTTTGGTTTAATTCCCGGGCTTTTTCCATTTCGCTTTCGGGAATTTCGGATATGGTGGGTGTACCGCCTTCGGGCGACCAGCTATACATTTTCATGAGTAGGACGTCGATCATGGCATTGAACGACGGACCGCAACTAAGCGGATATTGCACTTGTACAATTCGGTTACCGAATGTTTCGTGCATTTGGTTGATTACATTGTCGTAATCTGCCTTTTCACCATCAAGTTGGTTCATGGCAAAAAGAATAGGCTTGTTCAGATTTTCGGCAGTACGGAAGATGTTTTGAGTTCCTACTTCGACTCCATATTGAGAGTCGATGACAATTACTCCCGTGTCTGTTACGTTAAGGGCTGTTATAGCGCTTCCTACAAAGTCGTCTGCTCCCGGACAGTCTATAACATTGAGCTTTTTACCTAAAAATTCGGCATAAAAAACTGTGGAAAAGACGGAATATCCATACTCTTTTTCCACAGGAAAATAGTCCGAGACGGTGTTTTTCCCTTCGACGGTTCCGCGACGTTTTATTACACCACACTCGTAGAGCATAGCTTCTGCGAGGGTGGTCTTGCCTGAACCTTTGCTGCCCAATAGAGCAATGTTTTTGATTTCGTGAGATTGATAGACTTTCATGATATTAAAGTTTTAATAAAACAAAAACACTTGGTTACGTTTTAACAAAGCGTTCGCAAATTATGAATTATATTTTTAAAAAGCAATGGTAAGAACTATGTTACAAAACATTGTTTATGAATCGAAGTTTTGTATTTTTGTCGAGTAATGGCTGGGCTTTATATTCATATACCATTTTGTGCAAGCCGCTGTGTTTATTGCGACTTCTTTTCCTCGACTGATTTTTCGTTCAAGCGTGGCTATATAGATGCCGTTTGTCGGGAACTTGAATTGAGAATACATGAGCTAAGGGACGAACCTGTTTTTACGGTGTATCTTGGAGGGGGGACTCCGTCCAGTTTATTGCCGTCGGAACGAGGTCGTTTGTTTCGAACTCTTTCCACAGTTGTCGATTGGTCGGTTTGTAAGGAGGTTACTCTTGAAGTGAATCCCGATGATGTGACACCTCTTTTTATAAGTCAATTAAAGGATACTCCGGTTAACCGGCTAAGTATGGGAATACAGAGTTTCGACGATTCGGATCTTGTTTTTCTACGTCGGCGTCATACGGCTCATGCGGCGATGGAGGCAATCGATAATTGCCTTTGTGCCGGATATGAAAATATCAGTATAGACCTCATATATGGTTTGCCGGGACAGACCGTAGAACGTTGGACGAACAATTTGAGACAAGCCGTAACCTTGAATGTTCCGCATATTTCAGCATATAATTTAATTTATGAGGAAGGTACGGCGTTGTGGAGAATGAGGGAAAAAGGACTGGTGAAAGAGTGTGAGGAAGAAGAATCCTTACAGATGTTCGAGACACTTATCGATGTGTTGGGTTTTTCTGGATATGAGCATTACGAGATTTCCAATTTCGCCCGCTCTGGGCGTTATGCATTTCATAATACATCTTATTGGAAAGGTGTACCGTATCTGGGTTTAGGTGCGGCGGCTCATAGCTACGATGGGAAGAGCAGGCGTATCAACCCTTCCTCATTATCGGAATATATGGAGGCTTTGCAAACGGGACATGTTGCATATATGGAAGAGAAAGAGACGGTCGATAGTTTATATAATGAATACATACTTACATCGCTTCGCACCTGTTGGGGATTGAATCTGAAAAAACTCGAAGACGACTTTGGGGCTGAGCGCATGCGATATTGCTTGGAACAAGCTCTGCCTCATATCCGTGCAGGGCGACTCGTAGTGACCGACGATGTCATGCGCATAACTCGTAAGGGCCTTTTTACTTCCGATGATGTTATGAGCGATTTATTTTGGGTGGATTGAATCTCGAAGATTTTTTAATCTTTCCATTTATCCTTGAATTTGTGGAGCCGTTTTTCTGTCTCCCCAAAGTGTATCGCAAGATGGAATAGGGAGGATTATAGTTTCAATTTATAACCTAAGGAGATAAACGTATTGAGTTGTTGGGGTGTCTTACTCATGAGATGTTCTTCTCGAACTTTGCATTCGATGGAATTTTTTTTGTCTATTCGATATTCTACCCCTGCATCATACCATATTCTATCCAATTCTCCTGACTGTTTACCATTCAGAAAAAGAAATATATCGGTATGGATAAACGGAGTCCATCGGCTGTCGGGTATGGTGTAACTGAGAAGTATTTTGTTTCGCCATTTGTTCGATGGTTTGGCCGTCCCTATGGTATAGGTGGACTCAAATCGGGAATTCAGCGATAGGGAGAATCGGTGTACAGGATAGGAAAAAGTGGCTCCCAGTTGATAACGATGACGATTCTTATAAATATTCGGAGCTGTCTGTTGATTCATATAGTAGTACAGCGCATTTAATTTGAGGTATTTCGGGACGGCAGTATAGGAGACGACCGCAATGGGCATGTATCGTTCGTAATATTTACCAAGTGTCCATACGTTTTGCTGTATTTGCAGATTTATCCGATTTATTTGTTTGGATACCGTAAAATTCCACAACGTGCCTATCTCACTGCTGTATTCTTTTGCGTTTGTCGGGAAAGTAAAGAGGGAAAGTGTGATAATGAAGACGGATAGAATTTTGTAATGGAAACGATTCATACTTATTCGTGGTGATAGGGTTCGTTATTGAGAATAGTCATAGCCCGATAGAGCTGTTCGGTGAAGATGAGGCGAATCATCTGGTGAGAAAAGGTCATCTTTGAAAGAGAAATTTTTTCTTGTGCTGCATTGTATATGCGTTGGGAAAAACCATAAGGGCCGCCAATGACAAATATCAAGCGTTTGGCAACGTTTGACATTTTCTTTTCCAAATAGGTGGCGAACTGCGTGGAGGTAAACTCCTTTCCATGTTCATCGAGTAGGACAATGTAATCGCCGGGCAGGAAACTTTTCAAGATGAAATCGGCTTCTCGCTCTTTTTGTTGGTCGGTACTCAGGCTTTTGGTGTTGCGGAGTTCGGGAATGACTGCAATTTCGAACGGCACATAGTGAGCCAATCGTTTGCTGTATTTTTCGATTCCTTGTATAAAATAAGATTCGACTGTTTTCCCGACAACCAATAGCACTATCTTCATGAAGAATTTAAATTTGTTGCAAAATTAATATAAACAAAGAGTAAAATCAAACTTGTTCGAACGTTTGCATCGTGTTGTTTTTATAATGTGGAAATTGGTTATCCTCGGTATAATCAAATTTATTTGTACCTTCTCCCGGATTGTGCTATTTTTGCATAAGAATAAAAAACTATTGGTGTATGAAAACGAAAGAGCAGTTGATAGATGAATTGATAGATTTGGCTTTTGCCGAAGATATAGGAGATGGTGACCACACTACTTTGTGTTGTATCCCGGATACGGCGATGGGGAAGTCGAGGTTGTTGATCAAGGAGCCGGGTATCTTGGCCGGAGTAGAGATTGCCCGAAAAATATTCCACCGTTTCGATCCCGATTTGAAAATGACGGTTTATATCGAGGACGGGACTGCGGTAAAACCCGGCGATGTGGCTTTTGTGGTCGAAGGACGCGTACAATCATTATTGCAAACCGAGCGTCTTATGCTCAATGTGATGCAGCGCATGAGCGGTATCGCTACGATGACTCACCGGTATGTGAAAAAACTCGAAGGATTGCATACTCGCATTCTCGATACCCGCAAGACAACTCCGGGCATGCGTATGCTCGAAAAAGAGGCTGTGAAGATAGGTGGTGGCGTGAATCATCGTATCGGATTGTTCGACATGATTTTGCTGAAAGATAATCATGTGGATTTTGCCGGTGGTATAGAGAACGCTATCTCTCGTTGTCATGATTATTTAAAGGCCAAAGGCAAGGATTTGAAAATTGAGATAGAGGTGCGTAATTTGGACGAATTGAAAGAGGTTATGCGAGTGGGCGGTGTGGACCGTATTATGCTCGATAATTTCTCGCCTGAATTGACAAGAGAGGCTGTGAAAATTGTGGGTGGGAAATATGAAATAGAGTCTTCGGGAGGTATTACTTTCGATACGATTCGAGATTACGCTGAGAGTGGTGTCGATTTTGTCTCGGTGGGAGCTCTCACTCATTCGGTAAAAGGTCTCGATATGAGCTTTAAGGCTTGTTGAATCATTAGTTTGCTACATAAAATAAACGAGGCCATTTCTTTATTAAAGATGGCCTCGTTTATTTTTATTTCGAAGAATCGAAAAGACGGTTATTAATTATTAAGGACTAAACGAAATACCATATCTCCGGGCTGTTGCTCGATAAAATCGCTGTATTGCACATAAAAAGCTACGCTTCCCGGCATGTAATCGTAGGTGTAAGTTTCGGTCCAAAGCAGCGCATTATCCCCGTCTGCCTCGCCTTTATGTATCGTATAAGGTAGAGGGGTGATGACTTCGTTGTCTGCCCCCGGAGATTGTACCAAGTACCCCAAGACATATCCGTCGATATACAAATCGTCTGTAATATCTTTATTTTGGAACTCATACATGTAATACGTATTTAATCCGTCGGGCGATGTCACAAGTTGCCAGTCTTGCGATTTTACTGTGTAGGTGTAGTACTTCCAAAACATTCCTTCGCCCGGAACTCCCTGAGGACCTTGTGGTCCCATAGGACCCTCGCAGGAAAATAAAGTCAAACTCAATATAACCAAGAATAAAAACTTTTTCATAATTCTATTTAATTAATGGTTTCATGACAAACATAGCGAAAGGTGAGTGCAGGGGCAAACGGAAATCATATTTCCGAATTGGCTCTGCTGAACCGTATCCTATATTCTACAAATATAGATAAAGTATTTCAAATATAACAAGAAGTCTCAAAAAACGGTTCTGATTTCAGATATTTTTATTTTTTATGATAGTTGAATGGACCAATAATATTTTATGTGAAAAATATAGGGCGTAGCTATTTGAAGTATCTTTATGTTATAAAATGCTTATGCTCCTGTTTTAGCTCCTGAATAATTCGTACCTTTGTATCGTAATTGTGAAATTAGAGATTATGGCAGAGCGTAATTCGCCGTTGATACTTGGAACCGAGCCGATTGGCAAGTTGTTGATTCAGTATTCTGTACCGGCTATTATAGCGATGACTGTTACATCGCTATATAATATTATAGATAGTATATTTATAGGTCATGGGGTGGGTGCATTGGCTATCGCAGGTTTGGCAATTACTTTCCCGTTGATGAATTTGGTAGTCGCTTTTTGTACATTGGTCGGTATAGGCGGTGCTACTATCAGTTCTATTTTTTTAGGCCAGAAAGATAAAGTGCGAGCAACGGAGGTCGTACATAATGTTTTGATTATGTGTATAATCAATGCTGTTTGCTTTGGCGGTTTGACTTTTTTATTTCTTGATTCCATATTATTGTTTTTCGGGGCAAGCCACGATACATTGCCTTATGCTCGTGATTTCATGCAAGTAATTTTACTGGGGACTCCTATAACTTATGTGTTTATAGGGCTGAATAACGTAATGAGGGCTACGGGGTATCCTCGTAAGGCAATGTTTTCGTCATTGTTGACTGTGGGGTGTAATATTATTTTGGCTCCGATATTTATATTTTCATTCGATTGGGGAATACGGGGTGCAGCGTTGGCAACAGTCGTGTCTCAGACTGTCGCTATGGTGTGGGTGCTCGTTCATTTTGCGAACAAAAAAAACTTTATTCATTTTGACCGTCGGTACTCCCGGTTGAAAGTGCGGGTAGTCGCTAAAATATTTTCCATAGGCATGTCTCCTTTTTTGATGAATGTTTGTGCCTGTGTGGTGGTGATTTTTATTAATAATGCGTTGCAACATACTGGTGGAGATTTGGCTATCGGTGCTTATGGTATTGTGAACCGTACTTTGATGTTGTTCGTTATGATCGTTATGGGAATCACACAGGGAATGCAGCCTATCGTGGGGTATAACTATGGAGCCAAGCAATATGACCGTGTTCGCAAAACATTGCGATATGGGATTACGGCGGGTGTGGTCGTTACTACGGTGGGCTTTGTATTGAGCGAATTATTTCCCCATGCTATTGTAGCGATGTTTACAACCAGCGAGGAGTTGGTCGATTTGTCTGTGACCGGTCTTCGTATCAGTTGCGCCATGTTCCCGTTTGTCGGTTGCCAGATTGTAATTTCCAATTTCTTTCAGTCGATAGGTAGGGCTCCGGTATCTATATTTTTATCCTTATCGAGACAATTATTGTTTTTATTGCCGTTGTTGTTGATTTTACCGACTTACTGGTCTACGAACGGAGTTTGGTTGAGTATGCCTATCTCTGATTTTATCGCATTCGTGATAGCTGTTATGGCCTTGTGGATACATCAACGGAAAATCAGACAAAAATTTCAAACTGTTCAATCTTAAAAAAATAAAGCTATGAAAAAAAGATTAACTATCGCGCTAGTGGCGCATGATAATCGTAAGGCCGATATGGTAGAGTGGGTGAAACATAATGCCGAGTTGTTGTCTCATCACCATTTGGTTTGTACAGGTACTACCGGCCGATTGATTAAGGAGGCATTCGACGAATTGAATATTCCGGCCGATGTGACTTGTATGAATTCGGGTCCGTTGGGGGGAGATGCCGAAATTGCCGCATTGGTGGTTCGTCATCAAGTCGATTTGGCTATCTTTTTGATCGATGATTTGAATCCTCAACCACACGAGGCCGATATACAGATGTTGCTTCGTCAGTGTAGAGTACACAATGTGCCTATCGCTTGCAACCGATACAGTGCCGATTTGATGATTACCAGTACTTTGTGGGACGATGATTCTTATAAACCCACAGAACCGAAATACGCTTATTTTCAAAGGTGAGGTTTGAGCATGTGATATAACAAAAGGCGATAGAGATACGGTCTATCGCCTTTTGTATATAACTACCCTTCGATTTCACTTAGTTCGAGCCAGCGTAATGTCTTTTCATCGAGGTTTTCGTTGATTCCCGGCAATCTTTTGGATTGCAGCGTGAGTTCCTCTATGCTTAAGGTTCCGCTGCAAAGGTTCGTTTCGATTGTTTTTTTCTCTTCTTCCAGCGCAGCGATTTCCATTTCTAATTGTTCCAGCTCTTTTTTCTCTTTAAAAGAAAGGCGTCGTCGGGTATTGTCAGATGTATTTCTTTTTTCGGCAGTAGTCTTTTTATTGTCTTGCTTTGCTTTTTCTGCCTGTTCGCTTTTAGCCTTTTGTTCCTGTGTTTCTTTCCATTCACGATAATCGGTATAGTTACCGGGAAAGTCTTTTAGTTCTCCGTTTCCTTTGAACACAAGTAGGTGATCTACTACTTTATCCATGAAATATCGGTCGTGGGAGATGACAATGAGACACCCTTTGAAATTACGGAGATAATCTTCAAGGACGTTAAGAGTAACGATATCCAAGTCGTTGGTCGGTTCGTCCAGTACCAAAAAATTGGGATTACTGATGAGTATCGTACATAAATATAGGCGTCGGCGTTCTCCTCCACTTAATTTATATATATAGCTGTGTTGTGTCTCGGGGGTAAAGAGAAAATGCTGCAAGAATTGAGATGCGGACAGCTTACGTCCGTCGCCAAGTGAAATTTCTTCTGCTATATCTCTTACGGCATCGATGACCTTCATCTGTTCATTAAAATGTAACCCATCTTGGCTATAATAGCCGAACTTTACCGTTTCTCCTATATCGAATCGTCCTCGATCGGGTTGAATTTCACCGACGAGCATTTTGATGAAGGTCGATTTTCCGGTTCCGTTGTTACCTACGATACCCATTTTTTCATAGCGGGCAAAAGTATAATCGAAGTTTTCGATTATTTTCAGGTCTCCGAATTTTTTACAGATACCTTTTGCCTCGAATATCTTTGAACCGATGTATGACGATTTTACTTCGAGCCGTACTTGCCCGTCTGATTTTTCTTGACGGGCTTTCGCTTGTAATTCATAAAAAGCATCCACACGGTATTTTGCTTTTGTGCCCCGGGCTTGTGGCTGTCGCCTTATCCAGTCCAACTCGGTACGCATTAAATTGCGGGCCCGGTCGATTTCGGCATTATGTATTTCTATGCGCTCTTCCCGTTTTTCAAGATAGTAGCTGTAATTACCGTTATAATTGTATAGTGTATGATTGTCGATTTCGACAATTTGATTGCATACTCGATCGAGAAAATAGCGATCGTGCGTGACCATCAATAGGGTTATGTTGGTGCGGCGTAAAAATTCTTCCAACCATTCGGTCATATCGATGTCCAGATGATTCGTCGGTTCATCGAGAATGAGCAAGTCGGGTTCGGTAATTAAGACATTGGCTAACGCCAGTCGTTTCAGTTGTCCGCCGGACAATTCTTTTACAGGCTGATCGAAGTTATTGATTTTGAGCTGCGAAAGAATTTGTTTGGCTCTTTGCTCGTAATCCCATGCCTTGTAGTGGTCCATGCGGTCGAGTAGTTCTTGCAGGCCGATAGGATCGTCGGTTTGTAGAGCCTGTTCGTATTCGGCTATTAAACGAACAGTGTCGTTGTCGGACTGGAAACAGGCTTGTATAACTGTGAGTTCTGGCGGATAGGAGGGGGATTGTTCCAAGTATCCTACCCGTAAATTATTCCGGAATACAATGTTTCCACTGTCATAATTTTCTTTCCCCGCCAGAATATTCAGTAAAGTCGTTTTCCCCGCTCCATTTTTGGCAATTAATCCTATTCGGTCTCCTTCACCGATACCTAACGATATATTTTCGAAGAGAATCCGGTCTCCGAACGACTTTGTGAGATTTTCTATTTGTAAGTAGCTGATCATTACTTTGTATTAAATACCAGTCAAATTTACGATAAATGTTGTGATTGGACAAATGGGAAAGAGCAGTCTTCATGAAAGTTTTAACGATTTAGGGCGTAATAGAAAAATTGCGCGAGTGTTTTGCATTGTTAATTTATTCTTTTTTCGAATTCTATGGCTTGTATCGGGTTAAAAATCTTTTTTGTCAAAAAAATAACCCTAAAAAGTTTGAGTTTAAGAATAAAGTTTTACCTTTGCAAAGTTTGATTGTGCTCAATGATACAAAAGTCTTGAGTTTTACCAATCTTGTTATCCTATCTATCTACCTGAAACACAACACACAAACGCCGACATTATCCGTTATTGCAAGACTGTTAAGCATTTGGTCGGAAGTGCAGAGTCTTGCGGGAAAAATCCATTTTTTAGATAATAGGTTTGAATGAAGATTCCCACGCCATGTTGGAAGTGTTCAGAGGCTTCATAGCTTTTCTGTAAGATTTTTTGTAAAAAAAAGTCGCTTATATTTGTCTATATGTAAAATATACTTTACATTTGTGCCATAGCTATTTCTTTTATCGATTACTTAAAATAATTGTTATTATGGAAAAAATCTTTTTGTTGCCTAATGGCTTTAAGAAAGTCGGCTGGATTATTCTGGTTCCAACATTTGTGCTGGGAGTACTGATGACGATAGACGGTTATAATGGTTTTCCATCTTTCTTGCTACCCGAATGGATTCCTTTGGCTATGAAAAGAGTACTGACTTCGGATTGGGTTGGAAAAATATTGAATAATGTCGCCATTATAGGCATTTGCTTGGGTTGTTTATTTGTGGCATGTTCACGTGAGAGAGTCGAAGATGAATTAATCGGGCGGATAAGATTGAACTCGTTGTTGATAGCCTTGTATATCAATTCGTCTGTTTTGATTATTTTATCTCTTTTTTGTTACGAGCTTCTGTTTTTGAATGTCTTGGTCTTTAATATGTTTACGAATATTATTATTTTCTTGATTGTCTTTGAAATGAAATTGTGGAAACTTAAAAAGTCGTTGAGAGATGAAGAATAGAATACGAGTGGAGCGTGCCGAACTTCGTATAACCCAGCAGCATTTGGCCGATGTAGTAGGGGTGAGCCGACAAACCATCAATGCAATCGAGACTGGTAAATTTGTGCCTTCTACGGTGTTAGCGTTGAAAATAGCCCAAGTATTCAATAAATCGGTAGAGCAAGTTTTTCAACTGGAACCAAGTGACTGAAATGGAATGTTCTGTGAAGAACAGGGAATTTGGATAAACGAGAAAAGCCTGTCGCATGCGACAGGCTTTTTATTATATTATAGAGGATCGTATCCCGCTTCTCGGGCTAATGATTTGTCTTCGTTTACTCCCGATCCCAGCGTTGTGAGCATGTCGCCCATCAATAGTCCGTTTACTCCGGCCGATAGTGCTTGCTTTTGTGTTTCTCTGGATAATCTCGCCCGCCCTCCGGCAAACCGAATGAACGTCCGTGGCAGTATGAATCTGAAAATTGCGATTGTAACTAAAATCTCCTCGTCGCTGATGGGGGGCATGTGTTCCAAAGGTGTTCCCGGTATGGGATTCAAGATATTCATGGGAACCGAACAGACCTCTAATTCTTTTAGTTCAAAAGCCAATTCGATGCGTTGTTTCATAGTTTCTCCCATACCGATGATTCCACCGGAACAGATTTCCATTCCTAACTCTTGGGCTGTCCGAATCGTTTCTTTTTTTTGCTCAATGGTATGTGTGGTACATAGCTCGGAAAAATAGGACGAGGCTGTTTCTAAGTTGCAGTGGTAGCGTTTTACTCCGGCGGCTTTCAGCTTTTCTAATTCTTCTCGTTTCAATAGTCCCATAGAGGCGCAAAGGTGTAAGTGGGTTTCTTCTCCCATTTTTCGATAAATATCGCAGAAATAGTCTATTTCCGAGGCTTTTATCCTTCTCCCACTGGTGACCAAAGACAATCTTTTTATTCCTTGTTGTTCGTTTAAACGGGCAATGGATATAGCTTCATGTATGGGTATAGCGTCGTATGTTTCTATTTGGGTGTGATGATGGGCCGATTGGGCGCACCATTTGCAGTTTTCGGGACAATGACCAGAACGGGCATTGATGATCGAGCAAGTATCGAGCGTTTTATTACAGAATTTTTTACGGATTTCGTCGGCAGCAGCATATAGGTCCGAACGAATGGCTTTTTGTGCTAATTCTAATGCTTCGTCGGGGGTAATTTCTCCGCCGGCAAGTATACGCTCTTTAATTTTTTGCAACATAATTCCTTTTTTGTGAATGGGCTATTATTTATAGGATACAAATGTAAATTTTTTTAGGAACAATACAGGTCGAGACTTCTATAAAATTATGGAGAAAAAATTTATTGTGAAATATGTTTTTTTTAATTGTTTCGTTTCTAGGTAGATAGAAAATTTTGTGCATTTTTTTGTGGAATGCTATTGTTATCTAAGAAAAAATATCTACTTTTGTGCCCGGGTAAGTCCTATACGGCCAGCTCCCTGTGAATCCCCCAGGGTTTGACCGCAGCAAGGGTAGCCGGTTGTAGCGGCGCGATGTAGATAGCTTACCCACCTGCCGATATAGCTCAGTTGGCCAGAGCACGTGATTTGTAATCTCGGGGTCGTGGGTTCGAATCCCTCTATCGGCTCAAAGGACACTCTAAAAAGAGTGTCCTTTTATTTTTAGATTTCAGGCATTCTTCTTTTGGAATATCGGGGCTCAGTCGATTTTTAGGTTCAGTAGAAAATTCATGGGGATAGCCCTAAATGTTAGTGAATGAGGGTTGATTTTGTTATTTTCACTGCGGGTATTTTCTAACCCCTCCGTCACTACGTGCCACCTCCCCTATATTTTGCTACGCAAAACACAGAGGAGGAGGTTTAATACCCTTCTATCTCATTATTTATCGAATGAGACGGATCGTATTTGTCCTTCTCCCCTGCCATGTCCAGTGGCATTGAGGGGTGTGGCGCAGCCATAGGAGAAGTGGCACGAAGTGACGGAGGGATTGAGAAGATATCATATAATCTTTGATTGAGGAGTTAGATGTATAAAACGGGTAATCCCCATTAATTATCGACAGAGCCGGAATATCCAAGAACTTTAATTATTTATATGTGTTTAAATTACAACTATTGTTGTTAAATGTCTTGGTTATGAAAAGATTCGCATTTTATCTCCTTCCTATACTATTGTGTTTTGCAGTAGGATTGTCGGCCAGTTATTTTCAGTCTAATTCTATTTCTGAGTGGTATCCATTGCTGAATAAACCGGCTCTTACTCCGCCTAATGGAGCTTTTCCTATTGCATGGAGTATCATTTATATTTGTATGGGACTTTCATTGGGGCGCTTGATAGAAAGGGGTGCGAATAAAACCTTGTCGGTGTTATGGGGGATACAGTTAGTCGTTAATTTCTTATGGAGCTTATTATTTTTCGCATTTAGAAATCCGTTTTTGGGATTGATAGATATTTTATTACTCGATATTTTAGTGTGGATTTATATATCAAGGGCATATCGAAAAGAGAAAGCGGCGGCACTGTTATTTGTGCCATATTTCTTATGGCTTCTTTTGGCTACATATCTTAACGGATATGTATATTTGTACAATTAAAAAATTCTTCTTATGGAAATAATACATGATTTGTCGAGAAAACAGTTTCAGACTGTCGCTGACGGGAAAACTGCATACGTGTCGTATGATCTTGTCGATGGTTGCTTGAATATAGAACATACGATTGTCCCCCGGGAAATCGAAGGGCGGGGTATCGCTGCCGCTTTGGTGAAGGCTGCTTATGACTATGCGCTTGACCATGACTTACTTCCGGCTGCGACATGCCGGTATGCGACAGTCTGGTTGGATCGGAATCCTCAATACAAAGATAAGGTTTCGTCTATGAAATAGTTTAGCGGTCTTTTCAGCAAAAACCGATTCTATTTCTAAGAGTCTGTCTTTCATCTATTTCAAAGCAAGCTACATCGGCATGTGTGATTCTGTTTCGTGAAAATTTTATGCCCGCCTCACCGAGTCGGAGATAGGCGTTTTGCATAATGGTTCGCGATATGATTTTCATGGTTCGGGCGTTTGCATAACAAGAATATTGGTCGGAACAAAGGTATTCTATGTAATGCTGCATGATACTTTCTGCTTTTTGTTCAAAAGAGAAATCTTTGTCCGATAGCATTTGTTTCAGGATTTCGAATAACTCTTCCGAGGTATAGTCTTCGAAAATTAAAGTGTGGTCGACTTCGTGAGCGCCGTTATCAATTAACTGTTCTACCAAATCTTGCCGGGGAGCCCGGTTCTCGGCAATGATGAGAGCATGAGCTCCGGGCATGGCAGAGGTGTATCCTGCTAACTTGATTCGTAGTTGTTCGCTATCAAATGTGTTGTATGCATTTTTGAATTTCGGAGAGTCTCCATCGATGAATAAAAGTCCCTGTCGTGACTTTTTCATGGCATCTTGTAGAACTTCGTCCACTTTATAGTCTGGGACATTGTAGAGCTGTTCTCCTTTTATTTCTATAAATTGTCCGTTGCCGAGTATGTTCATGGCTTTCAGTAAGTCGGACATAATTTCAGCGACTGTGCTTTTTCCGGTTCCTGTATTTCCAGCAAAGCTCCATTTCAAAGGGATTTCCCCAAAGAAATTTTTTCCGTTCTCGTGTAATAGCCGGGCGATCTTTACAAAGTTATGGATTGCGGCTTTTACATTGGATAATCCGATCATTCTGTCGAGTCGGGTTAAGCATTCATCTATGGTTTGTTCATCGAATTTCTCCGAAGATATGATTATTTTTTCATCGGTATTATCGGGTATATCTTCTTGTTCGATGGTGACGAGCGACCGTTTGTCGGGATTCCCCGAATCGTATATTCCGCTTTGAGCCAAACGAGTGGCCATAGCCGGAAGTATTTTCGAAGAGATAAGTCTGTTGACATAGCGGGCGTTCCCGAAATGGCGGTCTCTGTTTCGATGGTCTTTTTTTATCAGTTCTAATAGAGTTTGACGAGCAGAGTCGGTTATTTCGTACCCTTCGCGTTGTATGGTGAGGTCGGCTATCTCCAATAATTCTTCGGGTGAATAATCTTCGAAGTGAAATGTAAAAGGAAATCGGGATTGCAAGCCGGGGTTCGATTCCAAAAGCAGTTTCATTTCTGCCGGATATCCGGCGAGAATAACGATTGTCCCGAAGTTGTCGTCCGACAGTTTCGGTAATAATGTTTCTATGACTCTGTTTCCGAAGTCGCGTTTGTCTCCATCTTTGTCATTGGTAAACAGACTGTAAGCCTCGTCTATGAAAAGGACCCCTCCTTTGGCTGCTTCGATGGCAGCTTCGGTTTTTTGTTCGGTCTCTCCCAACCATTTGCCAACCAATTTGCTCCGGTCGGTACGTATGACGTGACCTTTTTCGAGTAACCCCATTTTGTGGAAAATCTCACCGATGAAATCGGCAACGGTTGTTTTCCCTGTTCCCGGGTTTCCAGTAAAGACCATGTGAAGGGGTGGTATCGAGGCTTTTAACCCGGCTCTTTTGCGTGCGGCCAATAGTTTTACATAGTTGAGATGTTCGGCAATGCTCTGTTTCAGATTGTTTAGCCCGATCATCTCTTGTAAAGAGTTCATGGCATCTTTTTCTTTTGTCGGGTCTATCTCTTTTTTTTCTCCGATCGGGGGGCGTGTCTGTATGTTGAATAGATTATATTCTCCTTCTTCTTCGTTCCCAATGCGAAACGGAGCATTCAATACTTTTTCTCCTAAGAAATAGATCTCGACGGCATATTCTCCGTTTTCATAATCCGAGAAGTCGACGGGTTCTTGGAATGTCCATAGCCGGTTTCTTTCTTCGTCGTCTTGTGAAATGAAAGTTCCGACTGTTTCGTATTTGGTTAATCCGGTTTGTGTACGGATTTTTATTTCATATTCATACGATTTGTCCGTGTCTTTTAGTTTGCTTATCCCGCAGAATCCGATATAGTAGTTGCTATGTATACTCGGGTTTATGCTTGTGTAGGAGATGATAGGACGGTCTGGGTCGGGAGCGATGCTTTCGTTTTTGAACAATAGATAGTTGTTTACTTCGAAACATTCGTCGTATTTCTGGGGCAAAGATATAAAAGTCGCGCTTTTGGTTGTATATTCTTCTTTGTCGGAGAGTCGGGATAGGCAGTAAATCCATGAGCCTTCTCTGTTTTCTCTTTCAGGAAGAGCGAAATATGCCGATGGACTGGCGTAGTTTTCGGTGTCGATCGGCATGGAAATTTGAGTTTCTATGTAGGAGCTTCCATCGGGGGCAATTAGTTCTGCTAAAAAAGTTTCGTCCCAAGCATCTATTGTAGCAGATTCGTTTTGTCCTATGCATTCTGTCGAAATGAATAGATATTCTCCTTCATCAGTACTGAATTGTGTGCGTAGTGAATCTCTGGGTATTTGTTCTTTTGTGTCGCATATGGAGAAAAAAGTATTTTTAAAGATGATATGATGGCTGGTATTAGACGGGGAATTATCGCTTTCTTCTTCATCTTCCGTCTCCTCTTCTGATAATTGACTTTGAATAAACTCGTCGAGTAAACGATCAAATTCGTCGTCCGGTAAATCATTTTCGTTTTCGGCTTGCAATTCACTATTGGATAATGAATCCAATACAGATTCGGTTTCGTCGATATTATCTTTGATAGATTGTAGCAGCTCTTCGAGGCGTGCTATTTTTTTGTCCTTTTCGTCCATAGATCGGGTGTTTTCCGGTATGAGTTTGTGGGGCGAAGATAGTTATTTGTCATTAAAGAGGCAAATCGGTAACTATCGAATAAATTCTATCAGTTTGTATTTCGCATCCCATGTAATTAAAAACAGGATAAATTTTCAAATTTTATCCCGTTTTTAATGTGCGTGCTTGGCTATGAAAATTTTTAGAAAATTTCTGTAACGATACGAATGTCGCTTCTGTCGGTAAATTGTAACGTGAACCAGATCTTCCCTGCATCGTTTACTTTTTCTATGGAAACCGTGCAAGCTTCGTATTGTATGGGTGTATTGTCATTGTCACGGGTAGCCATGATTCCGTTGTTTAAAATCCCTTTTTGGGAAAAATCGCCTTGTGCAGAAAATCGTAAAAGTTTCCCTGTTTCGACATAAGTAAATCCATAGGAGCGTGTCGATTTGTCGGTCGGAGAGCCGGTTATATCCATGCCGGGCTCGCAGCTCACTTGGAGTCCTGCCGTTTCTTCCGTTTTGACGGTCGAGCCGGATATCCATGATTCTATTCGGGGCGTGGAGTCGATAGTAAAGCCCATTTGATAAGAGTTTGCCGAAATGGTAAACGAGTAGTTGTGGCTTTCTCCTGAGTCGAGGATAACGGTTAGAGTCGCTTTCCCTTCTTTAATAGCTGTCACTGTGAGTATTTTTCCCGACAATTCATAAGAAATCGCGGAGTTATTGGTCGTTATGGTATAACTTGTCGAGTTGGGTAGCTTGATAGATACCGACTCGTCTACCCGTAAAATAAAGTCGGTTGGTTGACTCTCGTTCTTATCGTCTTTACAGGCCGAAAAGAAAAGGAGGGCTGTTGCGATTGTTAGGATATAACGGATATATTTAGCTGCATTCATGATTGATGGTAATTTTTATTCTATGATTTGTACACGCATTTTCCCTGTTACGTAAGTAGTCGTGAATTGTATTGTGTGAAGCCCTGCGGACAATTCGGAAGGAATGAGATGTGTGGCCGGTTTTCCGTCCACAGTCCATTGTGTATCCAAGTTCATGTTTAGCATCAGGCGCACTGGTTCGTCGCTTTTCTTGTAGGTCGATTTTATGTCGATGATTCTTAAATAGGAGGCATCGGACAAGAGTACAGTTCCAGAAATGGTTATGTCTACGGGGGCAGATAATTCGTCGCTCGATAATCGGAGTGTCACATTGCGAGTCCCGATCGACCGGGGAGAAAAGGTTATGGCGAGGTTGATTCCGGTCGTGTTTAATTCATGAGCTGGCAGATTGGACATTCCCAAAGAAAAATCTCCCGAATCGTTATTCAATAGTTTTGCTGTAATATCTGTTGTCAGATTTTTCCCTTTGATGTATATCTCTTTATCTTTCGATGTTTCGGTTCCGATGTATCCGAATTCGATTTTGTCGTTCGATATGCTGATACTTGGGGCGGAGGTGGATTGTCCCGAAAAACTGAATTCATAATTTGTCGAGTCGCCCCAGATATACTCTACCATATTGGGATAGTCTATGAAAGGATTTCTGTTTCCTTGAAAACTGTATACGGCGTTGTTGCGGTCTATTTCTTTTTGACTGACAGGGTCTTGTCGATGCCATTTCAGTAATAGGGACTGTCCATAGGCATTCAGTGTGGGGTAACTATTTTGAGCGAACATGGATAGGGCAGAAGATTTCCATGAATAGTCTTGATAGCAGGTCACGAAGTATAAATACATGCGGGCGAAGTCGCCTTTGTATTCGTCTGCGGGTTCAAACAGGTTGGTTGCTCTACCGTTGGCTTGTCCGGTTCCCACTTTGGTGACTCCATTGTCGAACGAAGGAGAATCGACCACTCCCAATGGATAATTGCTTTTGGCCATGTTGGCATCGGCATCGGAAGGTGTCAGGTGGTGTAAATCGTAGGAACCGTCGTATTTAAATCGGGTGAGAGCATTGGTTCCGTCGTAATTGGCGGCATCTCCCCACCAACTTTTGGGTACGCTGTGCTCGATGTTCATGCCGTTCGTTGCTCCGCTTGAAAAACTATAAGAATTGTTGGAATACATATCCCATACTTTTCCGTTGGGACGGACATCGCTTTTTTTAAAGACTGTCCATGTACATGCTATTTGGTTGTAATCGCGAGACCCATAGGGAAGCCGGGTATGGTTTTTCAGGAGATTATGTAGCTCTGTTTTTAGTCCAGCGCCGTTTTTCCCTTCCAGAGAGTTGGGGTAATAGTCTCGGGGCATATCGGCCAGCAAAGAGAAAATAGAACCGCATATAGCGGTGAAAATCATTACATATCGTTTATTCATGCTGCTTTAATAAAAAGAGGTTCAAAGGTAATCAGAAACAATGGAACAGCCAAGTCTTTTATTTGTTTTAGGTTTTCTTATTGTTTGGCACTCTTTCTTTTCGATATATATTGTCGATATTATCTCTATTTTTGGCTTTTTCCCACATAAATATTGCCGCAAAAGTGATACCTTTGTAGCCTATATGTACATTGGAAAACGATATTTTAATGGAGAAGAATAATACACAAAAGGGAATCGTTCAATTCGCTATGGAAGCGGGAGCCTATATGGGGCTCTATTTCGTGGTGAAATTTATATTTGCTGTGTTGAGTTTGAATTATCCTTTTTGTAATGTCGTTTCTACTATAATGTTGCTATTTGTCCCGTTGGTAGTTTTCTTCATGATGCGTAAGTTCAGTAATCAAAATGAAGGAGGCAGCTACTTCTCTCAATTGTGGATGATGGGTATTTTGCTTTTCTTTTTTGCCTCGCTTATCAGTGGTTTGGCACAGTATATTTATTATGTTTATATCAATCCAGAATATATAAAATCTCAGCTTTCGGCTGCTGTAACTTTGTTGGAATCATTAAATATGACAAGTGACCCTTCATTGTTGGAGGCTGTAAAAACCGGTTTGGAACAGGGGAATATTCCGTCTCCTATGGCAGTCGTTATTCAGCAAATGTGGGTGAATGTATTTTTTGGTTCTTTATTGTCGGCAGTAATGGCATGGCTCGTTTCTGTTTGGTTTAAGTCAAGTAAAACAAAGAAATAGGAATATGGATATTTCGGTAATAGTCCCTTTATATAATGAGGCGGAGTCACTTCCTGAATTGACTGCGTGGATCGAGCGGGTAATGGAGGAAAACAAGTTCTCGTATGAAATTTGGTTTATTAACGATGGGAGTACCGATGACTCTTGGCAAGTGATTGAGTCGTTGCGAGAAAAAAATTCTCGTGTTAAGGGTGTGAAATTCCGGCGGAACTATGGCAAATCTCCGGCGCTTTATACTGGGTTCCAAAGAGCCGAAGGCGATGTCGTTATTACTATGGATGCCGATTTGCAAGACAGCCCCGATGAAATCCCCGAATTGTATCGTATGATTGCGGTCGAGGGGTATGACCTCGTTTCGGGCTGGAAGAAAAAGCGTTACGATCCGTTATCCAAGACTATCCCCACTAAATTGTTCAATGCGACAGCTCGTAAAGTGTCTGGCATAAAAAATCTGCACGATTTTAATTGCGGGCTGAAAGCGTATAAAAAAGAGGTGATAAAAAATATAGAGGTTTATGGCGATATGCATCGTTACATTCCTTACTTGGCTAAGAGTGCCGGATATAATAAGATTGGGGAGAAGGCTGTCCATCATCAGGCTCGTAAATACGGTAAGACAAAATTCGGATTGGATCGTTTTGTAAACGGGTATCTCGATTTAATTACGCTATGGTTTTTTTCTCGTTTCGGGGTAAAACCTATGCATTTTTTCGGGCTGTTGGGTAGTTTGATGTTCTTTTTAGGACTTATTTCTGTCATTGTTGTGGGGGCGAATAAGTTATATTGTTTATATAATGGTTTACCATATCGGCTGGTAACCGATTCTCCTTATTTCTATTTGGCGTTGACGGCTATGATTTTGGGTACACAATTGTTCCTTGCCGGTTTTTTGGGGGAACTTATTTCTCGAAATTCGAGTGAAAGAAATAATTATCAGATAGAAACCGAAATTAAGTAATTAACGTAAGTCTTGAATTTATGAACGGTTTGAAAGAAAACGAATGTCCCGATTTGCTTACACTAGTGAAGGCTAGGAGTTCGGTGCGCTCTTTTAAGTCTTCGAAGGTCGAACGGGCTAAACTCGAATATATTTTGGAGGTGGCTAGACTGGCTCCGTCGGCTGTGAATTTTCAACCGTGGGCTTTTGTCGTGGTTCGTGACCCGGAGAAGCTAAAAGCTTTGTACGATTGTTATCCACGTGAATGGTTCGCATCGGCTCCAATGTGTATAGTTGTTTGCGGAGACCATAGTACGTCGTGGAAGCGTTTGTCCGATAATAAGGATTTTTGTGATGTCGATATAGCGATAGCAACCGAACATTTAGTTTTGGCTGCTGCCGAACAAGGGTTAGGTTCTTGTTGGGTTTGTAATTTTGACGTGCAGCGATGTAAAAAGATTTTGAATTTGCCCGATTTATGGGAACCTATGGTTCTTTTGCCGTTGGGCTATCCTGCCGAGGGTGTGGAGACGGAGAGAAAGAGGAAACCATTTAATGATGTGGTGAGATGGGAAGACTTTTGAGTTTTATCGAAGGAGTTCTATTTTTATGTGCGTGTTGCTTAGTTTTAAGTAACTGTGGCAGTAACGGTTGTGTGGATAATCGTAGTAGTATTCCTTTGGCTCAATTTTATTCTTATGATGCACAAGAGACGGCTTTGTCTGTCGATTCCATTTCAATTTTCGGTATAGGACAGCCAACCGATTCTATGTTACTCGATTCGGCGGTTGCCGTAACACAAGTTTATCTTCCGTTGCGGTTTACACAAGACTCGACGCAATATGTCATTCATTACGAGCAGCAAGGTCTTTCGTCTCCTCGTTATAACGATACGCTCACATTTGTTTATCGGTCGTATCCCTATTTCGTGTCGATCGATTGCGGGGCGATGTATAATTTTGTTATCGATACGTGTCGGTATACACGTAATATACTTGACTCTGTTTCTGTGACAGTCCCGGAGATCACGAATAAAAATGTGGAGAGTATACGGATTTTTTATACAGTTCAAACCCAGACCCCAGATGAGGAGTAAAATTTTCATATTGTTTTTAGGGGTAATCTTTGCGTCGGTTGCGCAACGACGGGTAACACCTGTCGATCCAACAGCGAAAAGAGAAATTGTACCGGTGCAAACGGATAGTGTCGTTGCGGAGCCGGAAGAGCCAGAAATAAAGGGGTATCTTTATCCCTTGTTTAATGGTCTCTCCGTAAATGTCAACATTCTTGACGGGATCGCAAATTTATTCGGACAAAGTTATGGCAATTATGAAATAGCGGCAGAATTGGATTTGCATAATCGTTTTTTCCCAGTATGGGAAATCGGGATCGGACATGCCGATAATACTCCCGAGGGGTTGAACTTTACATACAGGAATAAAGCTTCTCTTTATAATCGTGTAGGAATGAACTACAATTTCGGATATAATAAAACTGCAATGAGTTTTTTCTATATCGGTATTCGGTATGGCTTTTCTTTTTTTACATATGATATAGATAATATTTTAGTAGAGTCACCTTATTGGGGAGAATCTGAAAAACTACAAATTACCGGACAGAAATCATGGGCCCACTGGGGTGAGCTGTTGGGAGGGCTTCGGGTGCAAGTGTATAAAAATTTTTATATGGGGTGGACTGTTCGTTATCGATTGATGTTCAGCCATAAAAAGAATACTTATTCTCAACCGTGGTATATACCGGGATTTGGAACGGATAGTTCTCCGTTTGGATTTACTTATACGGTAGGTTATCGATTTTCTTTCGGGAAAAAAGAAAAGAAAATAGAGTCTCAACCAGTTGCAGAATGACGATATGGGTATGTTGGAATCAATAGAGAAGATATTGCACGATGTTGCCGATCTATTTTCTGCCAATACGGAAGCATGGCATAATGTGGTTTATGTAATCTTGATCGTTTTGATAGCCATTTTGTGCGATGTGCTTTGTAAGTTGCTAATAAATAGATTGCTACTTCCAATCATTCGCCGTACAAAATTTGAATGGGACGATCATTTATATGACAAGAAGGTGGTGTCGAGGCTGGCTGCGTTGGCTCCAGCTTTTATTCTATATGCATTTTTGCCTTCGGCGTTTGATATAGAGAGTAGTTGGTATATACTTATCGATCGTATATGCAAGGTTTATATCATAGCTCTTATTCTTCGATTCTTGAATGGTGTGCTGAATGCATTTCTCGATATTTTTAATGGAAAGGAAAGTTTACGCCATTATCCCATAAAAGGTGGTGTGCAGACCATACAGGTTATCTTATTTTCAATTGGTTTTATCAGTATAATAGGAACAATTATAGATCAGTCTCCTGCTCGTTTGTTTGCCGGATTGGGTGCATCTGCTGCGATTCTCATGCTGATTTTTAGGGATACGATATTGGGGTTTGTAGCCGGAATACAGCTTTCGGCAAATAATATGTTACATAAAGGAGATTGGATAACGGCTCCGGCATATAATGCTAACGGTATCGTACAAGATGTGACTCTCAATACAGTAAAAGTTTTGAATTTTGATAATACGACGACCACTATTCCGCCATACGCTTTGGTGACAGGCTCTTTTACCAATTGGCGAAGTATGTTTGAAGGAGGGGGGCGTCGTATCTCCCGGCAGATACTTTTGGATATAAATAGTATTTCTTTTCTCCGTGAAGAGGATTTACTTCGATTTAAGGATCATTTTTTGATCGGTGAGTTCGTTGTTCAGCGGTTACACTCTATTCAACAGGCTTGTAACTCTGGAAATTCTTTTTTGGCAGAGGAACTTAGGGTTACGAATAGTATGTTGTTCAGAGTTTATTTGGAAAACTATATACGTCAAATGGGAAAATCCAATCCCGATATGCTTTATATGGTACGTTATCTGCCTATGGCGGAGCGAGGACTTCCGGTAGAACTTTACTTGTTCTCTGCGGAGAAAACATGGAAGATGTATGAGGCCGTTGTAGCAGATTTGATCGACCATACCATAGCCGTGACAGCCGAGTTTGGGTTGCGTTTGTATCAATCACCGGGAAGTTATGATATACAATGCCTTCGGGAAAGAGTAAATCAAATATATAAAAAACTCGCAAAAAAACGGCAAAATTTGGATAAATAAAGTAAGTATTTGGTATTGAGGAGAGTTAAGCCAAATTCTTCT